>Ga0310836_100111_pt1 | contig 104220 bp, 92 predicted proteins | sample SM_ome_4_FD_201310 | JGI IMG/M metagenome (GOLD analysis project Ga0310836, IMG submission 201310) | Sorghum-adapted microbial communities enriched on stacked mutant (SM) sorghum from Joint BioEnergy Institute, Emeryville, California... ... | reverse complement strand
AAGACTGGTTTGGTGGCAATGGCGGAGGGGATCCACCCGTTCCCATCCCGAACACGGCCGTTAAGCCCTCCAGCGCCGATGGTACTTGGACCGAAGGGTCCCGGGAGAGTAGGTCGCCGCCAAGCCGAATGAAAGGCCCTCATCCGAGGGTCTTTCTTGTTTTGCACACCTTCAAGCGGTCACGGAATGTGCCGCAACAGCCAAAAAGGAGACCCGGGGAACGGGAGGAACCTTCATGACGGACGAATGCGGAAAGAACGGAAAAGCCCGCATCGAAACCGCATTGATGCCGTCCCCGGTTGGCGGTGACGGATTGTGGCAGGATGGCCGATTTCGGGCGCAGGCATACTACCTTCATAGGAGGGGAATGCCATGCGCTTTTTTCGTATTTTCCCGCCCAAATTCGGACTTGTGATGGTAACGGCGGCACTCATGCTCGGAACGGCCGCCTGTGCCGGTGTGCACAAGGCCGGGGACCCTGCCGGCCAAAGCATGCCGGAAGACGGGTCTTTGGCCGTGCGGATGCCTGGTGCAAAGGCGCGGGATCAAAGGCCGGAAGGACCGCCGCCGATCGACCGGATCTTGCCGCAATCCGGATCCGCCGGGCCGCTTTCACCGAACGGGCAGCATCCGACAGGCGAAGCGGACGTGGGACATCCCGCGCCGTCGGGGCAAGTTGCGCCGATTGCACGTTCTCCGGACGAGGGGGAAGACGCTCCGCTGCCGCAGCAACCCGTGTTCCGGGTACCGGAGGCGGCTGCAATGTTTCACGGCGCGGTGGGTAAAACCGCACCAACCATACGGCAAGGCTGAAATCGATGCGCAGATCGGGGCGGTTCGTTCACTCGGCGTCGAAGGGTATCTGCTCTGGGATCCGACGTGCCGGTACAAGCCGCTGACGGCGGAGTAGCGGGTGATTTTTCCCGCTCTTTTGTCCTTGACACGAATTTTCAGCTTCTGCTAAGATTGCACTAATATCCATAGGTGGAGAAAACCATAATGTCTGAAGGAGGAAACCCGTCGTGTGGGAATCGAAATTTGGCAAGGAAGGGCTGACGTTTGACGACGTCCTGCTTGTTCCCCGCGCATCCGAGGTGTTCGGCAAGGAGATTGACGTGTCGACCAGCCTGGGTGAAAACCTCAAGCTCAACATTCCTTTATTGAGCGCGGCCATGGACACGGTGACGGAATCGGCGATGGCCATTGCCATGGCCAGGGAGGGCGGAATCGGCATCATACATAAAAATTTGTCGATCGAAGCCCAAGCTGAAGAAGTGGACCGGGTCAAACGGTCGGAAAGCGGCGTCATTACCAATCCGTTCTCGCTCACGCCCGAGCATCACGTGTATGACGCGGAAGCCCTGATGGCCAAATACCGCATTTCCGGCGTGCCGATCGTCAATGAAGAAAACAAACTGGTCGGCATCCTGACGAACCGCGATTTGCGTTTCATCCATGATTATTCCATCCAGATCAAGGAAGTCATGACGAAGGACAACCTGATCACCGCGCCGGTGGGCACCACCCTGCAGGAAGCGGAGATCATTTTGCAAAGGCACAAAATCGAGAAATTGCCCCTTGTCGACGACAAGTTCCATCTGAAGGGGCTCATCACCATCAAGGACATCGAAAAGGCGATCCGTTTCCCGAATGCGGCCAAGGACGCCCATGGCCGTCTGCTGTGCGGCGCGGCCGTCGGCGTGGGCAAAGATGCAGCGGACCGGGCGGCTGCCCTGGTGGAAGCCGGCGTCGACCTGCTGGTGGTGGATTCCGCCCACGGACACCATATCAACATCATCAACATGGTCAAATATTTGCGCAACACATACCCCGACCTCAAAATCTGCGCAGGCAACGTGGCCACCGGGGAAGGCACGAAGGCGCTGATCGAAGCCGGCGCGGACGTCGTCAAGGTCGGCATCGGGCCGGGTTCCATCTGCACGACGCGGGTCATCGCCGGGATCGGCGTGCCGCAGGTGACCGCCATCTATGACAGCGCGACGGTCGCCCGCAAGTACGGGGTCCCGATCATCGCCGACGGCGGCATCAAGTATTCCGGTGACGTGGTCAAGGCGATCGCGGCCGGCGCCAGCGCGGTCATGATCGGTTCGCTGTTCGCCGGCACCGACGAAAGCCCGGGCGAATCCGAAATCTATCAGGGGCGCAAATTCAAGGTGTACCGCGGCATGGGTTCGGAAGCGGCGATGAAGAAAGGCGGCAAGGAACGCTACTTCCAGGAAAACGAGACGAAGTTCGTGCCCGAAGGCATCGAAGGCCGCGTCGCCTACAAGGGACCGCTGGCGGACATCGTGTTTCAGCTGGTGGGCGGCCTCCGGGCCGGCATGGGTTATTGCGGCACCCGCAACATCAAGGAGCTGCAGGAAGACACCCAATTCATCCGCATCACGAATGCCGGGTTGCGCGAGAGCCATCCCCACGACGTGCAAATTACGAAGGAAGCGCCGAACTATTCGCTGTAATGTCCGGCGCCATCCGCCATATCGAACGGGGAAAAAGGGGACAGGGGCGCATGCCGCTGTCTTTTTTTTCATCGGACGGGCAGTACGCAACGCATTTGGACATGTGATACAATAGGTTGGAAACGGGGATTATCGGAAAAGGGAGAGGAAGCCGTGGTTTTCAAAAGCAAGCGACCGAGAAAATGGAGAACCGGAATCGCCCTTCTGATCGCCTTGGCCGTTGCCGTGCAACTTGACGGCGTGCAGACGGTTCTGGCGGCGGAAGCCCAGCCGGATTTGAACATCGAAGCCAAGGCCGCGGTGCTGATTGAAGCGGAAACGGGCCAGGTGCTGTACGCCATGAACAAGGACGAACTGCGTCCGCCGGCGAGCATGGCCAAGATGATGTCGGAATACATCATCCTTCGCGAAATCAAAGCCGGCAACATCAGCTGGGACGACACGGTGACGGTCAGCAAGACGGCGGACGCCACGGGCGGATCCGGCGCGCTTCTGGCCGAGGGCGAAACCTACACGGTTCGGCAGCTGTTTGAAAACATGTCGATTTTCTCCGGCAACGACGCCACGGTCGCCCTGGCCGAACACATCGCGGGATCGGAAGAACGGTTTGCCCGCATGATGAACGACGCCGCCCGGGAAATCGGGTTGTCGGACGGCGCCTACTTCATCAACGCCACCGGCCTGGACCGGGAAGACATGTCGACGGACCCCGCCTCCCTGCCGGGGGAAACCCAGATCTCGGCCCATGACGCCGCCAAGCTGGCCCGGGCGCTGATCCTGCAGTATCCGGAAATTTTGGAGTTCAGCAGCACGACGGTGGCTTATCTGAAACCGAATGACGAACGGTACAAGATGACCAACTGGAACTGGATGCTGGAGGGCTGGATCGGAACCGGCACCGATTTTGACCGATTGTTCGCCTACGAAGGGTTGGACGGGCTGAAGACCGGGAGCACGACGCGGGCGGGCAACAACTTCACCGGAACCGCGAAGCGGGGCGAACTGAGGTTGATCAGCGTCGTCATGGGAGCGGAAACGCGCAACAGCCGGTTCAACGAGACGAAAAAACTGCTGGACTACGGATTCAACAATTACGAGAAACGGATCGCCGTCCTGCCGAAGACGGAATTGCCGGATTTGCCCGCGGCTTCGATCAAGAAGGGCAAAGTGAAGGAAGTGCCCCTTGTGACCGCCGCCGGCGCGGAATTCATCGTGGCGAAGAACACGAAACCGGAAGACATCGTCATTCAGGCAGAGCTGATCCCCGAGGAAGAACGGGTCGCCCCGATCGAACTCGGCCAGACGCTCGGCAAAGTGACGGTTACGTATGTCACCCCGCTCGGCGAAACGATCCGGAAGGAAATCGATCTGGTGGCGGCGGAACCCGCGGAGAAAGCCAACTGGTTCGTCCTTTTCACGCGGGCGATCGGCGACTTCTTCAAAAACATGTTCAACGGCATCAAGAATCTTTTTTGAGCCGCCCGCTTAATTCCTAGTAAAATGGTTGTATTTTCAGAAACCATGCTGTACAATTAACTTTCAGAAATTGCAGGGGAATCCGGGCAGCGAGGCAGCTGCCGCACAATCAGGAGGTCAGGAGAAGATGGAAACAGGAACGGAACGCGTCAAACGGGGAATGGCTGAAATGCAGAAAGGCGGCGTCATCATGGACGTCATGAACGCGGAACAGGCGAAAATCGCCGAAGCCGCGGGCGCTTCCGCGGTCATGGCCCTCGAACGGGTGCCGGCAGACATTCGCGCCGCCGGGGGCGTGGCCCGCATGGCCGACCCGACCGTCATAGAGGAAGTCATGAAAGCCGTGACGATTCCGGTCATGGCCAAGGCGAGGATCGGGCATTACGTGGAAGCGAAGGTGCTGGAAGCGCTGGGCGTCGACTACATCGACGAGTCCGAAGTGCTGACGCCGGCGGATGAACAGTTCCATCTGCCGAAGAAGGAATTCACGGTGCCGTTCGTCTGCGGCGCCAAAGATTTGGGCGAAGCGCTCCGCCGCATCGGGGAGGGCGCTTCGATGATCCGCACGAAGGGTGAACCGGGCACCGGCAACATCGTCGAGGCCGTTCGCCACATGCGGCTCATCCAGGCGCAAATCCGCAAAGTCCAAAGCATGAGCCGTGACGAACTGATGACCGAAGCGAAAAATTTGGGCGCGCCGTACGATCTGCTGCTTTACGTGCATGAAAACGGCAGGCTGCCCGTCGTGAACTTTGCCGCCGGCGGCGTGGCAACTCCCGCCGATGCAGCGCTGATGATGCATCTGGGAGCCGATGGCGTGTTTGTCGGATCGGGCATTTTCAAATCCGACAATCCGGAGAAATTCGCCAAGGCGATCGTCCAGGCCACGACCCATTACCAGGATTACGCGCTCATTGCGGAAGTGTCGAAAAATTTGGGCACCCCGATGAAAGGCATCGAAATTTCCCAGCTGTCTCAGGCAGAAAGAATGCAGGAGCGCGGCTGGTAACCGAAAGAAGGATACAGAGCCATGATCAAGATAGGAGTGTTGGCGCTGCAAGGCGCCGTCGCCGAACACCTGCACATGATCCGGAAAGCGGGTGCGGAAGGCGTCGAGGTGAAACGTACGTGGCAATTGGCCGATCTCGACGGCCTCATTCTGCCCGGCGGGGAAAGCACCACCATCGGCAAGTTGATGCGGGATTACGATTTCATCGACGCGATTCGGCAATTTGCCGCAGAAGGCAAGCCCCTGTTCGGCACGTGCGCGGGCATGATCGTCATGGCCAAACGGATTGCCGGACAGGAGAACGCCCATTTGTCCCTGATGGACATCACCGCCCGCCGCAACGCCTTCGGCCGGCAGCGGGAAAGTTTTGAGACCGATTTGGCGGTGAAGGGCATCCGTGACCGGGTACGGGCCGTCTTCATCCGCGCGCCGCTCATCGAGGAAGCCGGTCCGGGCGTGGAGGTGCTGTCCGAGTTTCGAGGACAAATCGTCGCCGCCCGCCAGGGCAACCTGCTGGCCTGCTCATTCCATCCGGAACTGACGGACGATGCGAGCATGCACGCCTATTTCATCGACATGGCACAAGGCGCCCGTGCCGCCCGCCATGCCGACAGCGTGAAACCGGCCTGAACGGACAGAAGAGCGGAGAAACCGGACCAACTTTCGGAGAGCGGATACGGACACGAAAGGTTGTATGAATCGCCATGTTGGACATGAAAGTATTTCGCAACGAATTTGAACGCGTGGAGCAGGCGCTCGTCAACCGGGGTGCGGCCGTGGAGGCCGTGCGCCGGTTTTCCGTCCTTGACGGCAAGCGCCGCGAGATGCTGCAGGAATCGGACAGCCTGAAAAACCGGAGAAACACCGTTTCCCAGGAAGTGGCCCGCAAGAAGAAGGCGGGAGAATCGGCGGACGATCTGATTGCGGAGATGCGCCAAGTCGGCGACCGGATCAAGGAGCTGGACGAGGAAATCCGCGCCGTGGAGGAACAACTGAACGAGCTGGTGCTGTCCGTTCCGAACATTCCCCACGAAAGCGTGCCCGTCGGCGCGTCGGAGGAAGACAACGTGGAACTTCGCCGGATCGGCGAGCCGGCAAGCTTCGCGTTCGAACCGAAGCCCCACTGGGAAATCGGCGAGCAGCTCGGCATTCTCGATTTCGAAGCGGCGGCCAAAGTCACCGGTTCGCGCTTCGTGTTCTACAAAGGGCTCGGCGCCCGTCTGGAACGGGCGGTCATCCAGTTCATGCTGGACATGCACGTCGACAGGCACGGGTATACGGAAATGATTCCGCCGTTCATCGTCAACCGCGGCAGCCTGTACGGCACCGGGCAATTGCCCAAGTTTGAGGAAGACCTGTTCAAACTTTCCGATACCGAATACTATCTCATTCCGACGGCGGAAGTGCCGGTGACGAACTATCATCGGGACGAAATTTTGTCCGCCGGGGATTTGCCGAAATATTACGTGGCCTACACGCCCTGTTTCCGATCGGAAGCGGGTTCCGCCGGCCGCGACACCCGCGGCATCATCCGCCAGCACCAGTTCAACAAGGTGGAGCTGGTGAAGCTGGTCAAACCGGAAGATTCCTACGATGAGCTGGAGAAGCTCACGGCCAACGCGGAAGCCGTGCTGCAGGCGCTGGGCCTGCCCTACCGGGTGATCGTGCTGTGCACCGGCGACATGGGCTTTGCCTCGGCGAAAACCTACGATCTGGAAGTGTGGTTGCCCTCGAGCGGAACGTACCGGGAAATTTCCTCCTGCAGCAACTTCGAGGACTTCCAGGCGCGTCGAGCCGGCATCCGGTTCCGCCGGGAGCCCGGGGCCAAGCCGGAATTCGTGCACACGCTGAACGGCTCGGGGCTGGCCGTCGGCCGCACCGTGGCGGCCATTCTGGAAAACTTCCAGCAGGAGGACGGCTCGGTCGTCATTCCGGAACCGCTTCGCCCCTACATGGGCGGCATGGACCGGATCGGGAAAAAATAAACGTTGCCGCCTGCTTGCGGCACATGCTACAATCGATAACGTCGGCCCTTGCGGGCCGGCGTTTGCGTGCGTCGTGCGTTCGGTCCGGCCCGGGCCAACCGGGCCGGCCTTTGCCGCGGAGAGGTGGTCGAGTGGTTTAAGGCAGCGGTCTTGAAAACCGCCGTAGTCGGAAGGCTACCGTGGGTTCGAATCCCACCCTCTCCGCCATTCAAACCGCCATGAACGAAGCTTCGTTTTCCTTCGGGAAAGCGGAGCTTTTTTTGTCGGGTTCGGCCGTCGGCCGGACTGCCGGCGGAGAAGGCGGTTTTGCCCGAAGTCTGCCATGCATAAGCCCGCACTGCTTCAAGCACCTTATGGGGAAGGAGGTGGGATTATGGGCAGGGAAACCGCCGCCACGGTGGACGACCGGCTGCTCAACGCCTGGCAGCAGACGCTGCCGGAAATCGTGGAACCCGGAAGCGGCGTTTCGGTGCGGAAAGATGACGGAGATCCCCATGCGCTCCGGATCACCGTCGATGTGGCAGGGAGGACCGGCTATTCCTTCGATTTCAAATGCACGTATCTCGACGAACGGGAAGTGCGCGTGGATCTGATCGACGCGGAGAAAGACGGCCGCCATTTGGATGAACGGAACGAACATGTCCAGAGCCTGATCGAACGGGAAGTGCGGCACATTCACGAATGCGCGCAAGCGCTGGCCGTCCTGACGAACCCTTGAACCGCGAAGGCGCGCAACGCAGATTGAAAAATGGTGATCGAAAGGGGATGTGAGGGGTGCCGAAAACGCAAAGCCAGCCGCTCGGGTCGGGCGGCAACCGCTGGGAGGCGAACCGAAAGCGCAGTCCCGGCGGACCGGAACCGCATTCCGGTTCCAAAAAAACGAAAAACCGCAACCATTCCCGGAACAACCACGGTGAAGGGTCCTGATCGGGCGGATTGCGGACGAAGGACTGGCAAAACCCAATGGAACGGCATCGCTGCCGGCTTCCATGAATCGCGGGCCAATCAACGGGCGCCCGTTCCGGCAGGCAAATTTCACCGGATGCATGAAAAGCGGCCGGCGGAGGCATGCTAAAGATGCGGCGGAAAAGAGAAGGGTGATGGTTGCGTTGGTCTCCGTACAGCGTATCAACGGAACTGCCCGGCATGATCGCTCCGTTCGGTTGATTGCAAGGAAAAAACGCAAATAGCGTGAATCCGCAGCATCGACAAATACGATCGGAACGAATCATCAACAAATAAGCCGCCGCAAAAAAGGAAGGGCTTGAAAATGAGGAGCCCTTCCTTTCCTTTTTGTCGGCCGTTATTCGGCTTTTCCGGTTGCCTGGGCCGCCCCTTTCGACCCGGGTGATCCGGGGGATTCACCGGCCGTTTCGGCGGCACCGGCGCTTTCTTTGCGGCCGTCATCCACCGCGCGGAACCGCTCCATCGCCATCTGGAAGTCCGGTTCGATGACTTCGACGAAAGGAGACTTCCATTCGCCGGGATAGGGAATGGACACGATGGACTCCTTCGTCAGGTTGCCGTAGAAGTCGGCCAGCAGCGCAACCATTTTGCCGCGGTTCATGTCCGTTTTCACGTTCGAGGTGATGATGTCGAGCAGCCCGAGCGCCTTGGGCAGGCTGTTCCAGTGGGTGATCTTGTCGGCCAGCAGGGAGATCACCAGTTGCTGCCTCCGGCCGCGGTCAAAGTCGCTGGATTCGTAGGCGGGCCCGCGGTCGTCAAGACGGTGCCGCATGTAATTGAGGGCGTTGACGCCGTCCAGCGTCTGCAACCCCTTCTCCAGATGGATGCTGGTGCCGCCGTATTCGTCGGTGTAATGCATGGAGCGCTCCACGTTCACTTCGATGCCGCCCACTTCATCCACCAGTTCGATCACGGAGTTGAAATGGATGAGAAACGAATGGGCAATGGGCACGCCGAGGTGCCGTTCCATTGTGGATCTGAGGAGCGCGATGCCGGAGCTGACGTATTCTTCGCTCACCGAGACGCCGCCGAGCTTGACTTTCCGGCCGGAAAGCAGGTCCGGGTTGTCGCGGGCGGCGCGAACGGCGGCCTGATACCCGCGGGCGAAGACGCCGTTGATTTTCTCCGGCTCTTGCCTGTCCCCGACGAAAACCTTCTGGTCACGGGGTACGGAAATCATTTTAACGGTGTACGTTTGGGGGATCACGTGCGCCACGATCAGCGAATCGGTGTTGAGCATGAACAGATTGTCCCGCGAGTCCAGCCCGATCAGGAGGACGTAAAAATCTTCCGGATCCTCTTCCCGCGTTCCGCCATCGGTTGACGCCGGATCCATGGCCGGCCGGATCGGCCTTTCGACGGCGGGGGTTTCGTTTTCGTCGATGATGACGTTTTGCGTATCGAGTTCCATCTGATCCAGCTTGCGATCCACGACATAGACCAAAATGGCCGCGATGATCGCGATGACTCCGGTTGCGGCAAGCACGATCCGTTTGACCAATGTCCACACCCCATTCGACAGCATGGCCGACCGCGGTTTTTTGCGGCGAAAGCTGACATTCCCCAATCGGTTAGACGACGGTTCCCGAAAAAAAGTTTCGATGTTCTTCTTCCGGCAGCCAACCGGCAACCCGCAAAACAAAAAAGAATCGCGGCCGATCTTTCGATCAGCCGCGATCCTTGCGTTTGAAAAGTCGGGACGACACGATTTGAACATGCGACCTCTTGGACCCGAACCAAGCGCTCTACCAAGCTGAGCTACGTCCCGATTTCGTTCGCCTTCATCGGCAAGCAAAAGTGATTATAGCACAAAACCCGGACGGAGGAAAGCCCTCGCGGCACAAATTTTTTATGCAATTTCTTCCTTCGGTTTTCCGCCGGACGTTCGCGCATGTTTCCCGTCCGGATCAAGCCAGGCGGCTCGCGTCATGGATGATGATGCGCTTGTGATCGACGTCGATGGCGCCTGCTTCCTGCAATTCCTGCAACACTTTGGTGACGGATTCGCGCACCGTTCCGGCCAGGTTGGCGATTTGCTGGTGGGTCAGCCGCACATCAACCAGCATCCCGGCGGGGACCGGTTTGCCGTAATCGTCGGCCAGGCGGCGAATGACTTTCACGATCCGCGACCGGACATCGAGGAAGGTGAGGTCCTGGATTTGCTCGTTGGCCTTGCGAAACCGCTGCGCGGTGACCATGAGCAGTTTCAGGCAGAGCTTCGGGCTGCCTTCGAGAAAATGCTGGAAGGAAGCGCGGCTCAAGGTGTACAAGGTTGTCGGCTCAATCGTTTCCGCCGTGGCCGAACGGGTGTCTCCCGGCTGGAAGAGGGACATCTCGCCGAAAAAATCCCCTTCCCGAAACAGGGCAAGGGTGATTTCCTTGTCTTCGGCCAGTTTGTAAATTTTGACGAGACCCTTTTTGATGATGAACATTTCGTGCCCCGGGTCGCCGTCAAAAAACAGGATGGCTCCCTTGCGGTATTGGCGTTCGGCAAACAGTGGAGCGACCGATGCCAGCTCCTGTTCGTCAAAGTCTTCAAAAAGGGGAACCTGCTTGAGCAAAACCCGCACGTCTTCCACTGCCATCAACCTCTTCCGGAGTCATTGCCGCGTACCGGCGCGCAGCAGGCGTTCGTCGCTCCTCCCCACTTCCGAGATGACCACGTTCAGATGCCTGGACAAGTCGATTTCGACGGGGTGGTCCAGCGGCATGCCGGATTCGTCCGTCATGACGCGCACGACCGGGCGATGGATGAAGGAGGGATTGATTCGGCTGACGATGCCCGGTTGCCCCGTGCTGAGTTTCACCTGCATGCCCACAGGGAAGATGGCGAGCTTTTTGCGGAGCCGGTCGACTTTGTCATAATCATACAGGCTGCCTGCCTGCGTGTAAAGAATTTCCATCGCTTCCGTGGGCAGCAAGGCTTTCCGGTGGGGGCGCGGATTGGTCATCGAGTCGTAGGCATCGATCAGGCCGATCCAGCGGGCGAACGGATGGATTTCGTGCCCTTTGAACCCGTTCGGATATCCGCGGCCGTCGACCCGTTCGTGATGCATGAGCGCGCACAGCGCCGAGGCAAGCGGTATGCCGGGTTCGTTGCGAAGCATTTCGTAACCGATGACGGTATGCGTTTTGACCAGTTCGTATTCTTCCGCCGTCAAGGGGGAAGGTTTGCCCAAAATTTCCGGCGGCAGCATCAGTTGGCCGATGTCGTGCAGCAATCCGCCAAGGCTGAACGCCATCAAATCTTTGCCCGTGTATCCTTCGCTGATGCCGATCATCGTGGCGTATACGCAGACGTTGATGGCGTTTTGGATGAAGTGCTCCTTCAGCTGGTTCCGGCCCGGCGGAACGATGCCCTTCAGCATGATCGTATCGTCTTTCACGTATTTCATGTCCCGGATCACCATCGTGACGCTGTCCCAGCACAAGCGGGACACGGACAGCATGCCGACGTCCGGTTTCCGCCCGATCCGTTCAATCAACTGTTCCAGGGACGTTCGAAGCGCCATGCGCGTCTCCGGCGAAATGGCGTCTTCGGTCTGGATGTCATCCGTTTCGGGTTCTTCAATGTACACGTAGTCGTATCCCAATTGCAGGAGGCGCCGGATCATCGATTCCGTGAGCACGGTATTGACGTTGATCAGGACTTGTCCGCTCGCCGTATGGACGGGTTTGCCGAGCCGCATGCCGGGCTTGCAGTCCGACGTGGCTGCGAGTCTCATGGTTTCCCTTCATCCTTTCCTCTTTTCCACCTTATCCATTTTGCCAAACCCGTGCCCGGATTTCAGTGAAGCGGGAAACAAAAAAACTGTGAAGTTTGTCACTTTTTCGCGAATGCTCCCGACCAAAAAACAAACGCCGGCGCCGCGAAACGTTCCGCGATGCCGGCGTTATTCGTGTGTGCATGATGCAAGTCTACCGCATACGGGTTCCCTTCGGTTTGTCCGATCCGGCAGGACGGCAAACCGGTTTTGCTTGCAATGGGAATGGCGTCCCCGATACGACTCGAACGTACGACACGCAGTTTAGGAAACTGCTGCTCTATCCAGCTGAGCTACGGGGACGCGGCAACGACAATTATATCACATTCGCGGGAATGAAAAAAGATCGGGGAACGGATGGGTACGGCCGCATTTTTATCCAATATTTAAAGGAATTTTTGGATTCGTGGCGTAATATGTTAAATATAGCGTGAAAACGCATACGCAGGCATGTGAAGGATGTCACAAAGATGGACCGGAAGCAACAAGCCAAAAGGAGGGACAACGTGTTGCACATCGTCGTATGCATCAAACAGGTGCCGGACAGCCGGGAAATCCGCATCGATCCGAAGACGAACACGCTGATCCGGCAAGGGGTGCCCAGCATCGTCAACTTTTACGACCTGCACGGGTTGGAGGAAGCGCTCCGCATCAAGGAACAGATAGGCGCCCGGGTGACGGTGGTGACGATGGGGCCGCCCCAGGCGGAAAAATCATTGAAGGAATGCATTTCCCTCGGCGCCGATGAAGCGGTGCTCGTCACCGACCGGGGATTTGCCGGCGCCGATACGCTGGCCACGTCCTACGTGCTGGCGCTCGCGATCCGCAAGGCGGAGCAGGAATGGGGACCGGTGGATATCGTGTTTTGCGGCAAGCAGACGCTGGACGGCGACACCGGACAAGTCGGGCCGGGCATTGCCTGCCGGCTGGACCTGGAACAGCTCACCTATGTGGGCAAGGTGCGCAAGGTCGATCCGGAGAAGCGGCGCATCACCGTGGAGCGCCATCTGGAAGACGGCGTGGAAGTGGTGGAGACGGGCATGCCGGTGCTGGTGACGGCGCTCAAGGAATTGAACAAGGTGCGGCGGGCGTCGCTGCCCGGCATGATTCGGGCGGCCCGCTACAAACCGGTCATTTGGACGACGGCGGACTTTCCCGATCTGGACCGGACGAAGATCGGCCTGAAAGGGTCTCCGACCGTGGTGGCCAAGCAATGGGTGCCCGAAGTGCGCAAAATCGACGGGGAGCGGATCGAAGGCGACTCGCCGGAACAGGTTGCCGAACAGCTCGTGGAGAAGCTGTGGGCCGGCGGGCTGCCCGAGCGGCTCGGCTGGAAAGTGCCGTCGTAAGACGGATTTCGTACAAACGGCAAGAACGAGAGGAGCGGGGTGATGGCTGTGGCGGAAGAGAAAAACACGGCGGGCGAAACGGCGCCCGACTGGTCGGATTATCGCGGCGTCATGGTCGTGGTGGAGCAACGGGCGGGCGTGGCCAAGGCGGTAAGCTGGCAGCTGCTCGGCGAAGGGCGAAAGCTGGCGGACAAACTGGAAACCCGGCTGATGGCGCTCGTCCTCGGGCACGACGTGGAGCATCTGGCGAAGGAAGCCGGGTATTACGGCGCCGATGAAGTGTATTTGTGCGATGCGCCGGAGTTGAAGGATTACCGGACGCGGCCGTACAGCCGGGTGTGCCTGAAGGTGATCCGTGAAGTCAAACCGGAGATCGTCCTGTTCGGGGCCACCGGCACCGGCCGGGACCTGGCAGGCGCGATCGCCACCCATCTGCCGACGGGGCTGACGGCGGACACGACGATTCTGGACGTGGAACCGCATCCGTCGCGGCTGCTTCTGGCGAGCCGGCCGGCGTTCTCGGAGAAGATGATGGCGACCATCCTGTGCAAACAGTACCGGCCGCAGATGGCCACGGCGCGGGCGGGCGTGTTCCAGGCGCTGCCGCGGGACGAGTCGCGGCAAGCGCCGATCATCCGCGTGGAGAACGAGATGCGGGAAGAGGACATCGCCGCGCGGGTGCTGGAGTTCATCGGGGAAACCGGCCGCGTCAACCTGGAAGAGGCGGAGATCATTGTCGCCGGCGGCCGCGGGCTCGGCGGCCCGGAAGCGTTCGGCATGCTGAAGGAACTGGCGGACGCCCTCGGCGGCGTGGTGGGCGCATCCCGGGCGGCGGTGGATGCCGGCTGGATCAGCCACGACCATCAGGTCGGACAGACCGGGCATACGGTGCGGCCCAGGCTGTATTTTGCCATCGGCATCTCCGGCGCGGTGCAGCATACGGTCGGCATGAGCAATTCGGAAGTGATCGTGGCGATCAACCGGGATCCGGAGGCGCCGATATTCCAAATCGCCCATTACGGCATTGTCGGCGACCTGTTCAAGATCGTGCCCGCCATCACGAAAGCGGTGAAGAAAAAACGCGGCCTGTCCGGCATCGTCGATGCTGCCCGGGCAGGTGAACCGGATGCGGCGGCCGCCCGGGCGGAAACGGCGGCAGCCGGGGACGGCGGGCCGGCCGAAGCGGCTATGCCCGGGGAAGTTCCGGCAGCGGGCGGGACCGGCGAAGGCGGGAAGAATGCCGCCGCGGCAGCGACGGAGCAGGCAGCAACCGGCACACGGGAGGAGGAACGCGGATGAACGAGAAATTTGATGCGGTTGTCGTCGGAGCGGGGCCTGCAGGCGCCGCGGCGGCGCTGACCATGGCCCGGGCGGGCCTGAGTGTGGTGCTGCTCGAGCGCGGCGAGTTTCCCGGCGCCAAAAACCTGTTCGGCGGGGTGCTGTACCGCAAGCAGGTCGAAGAACTGGTGCCGGAATTCTGGAAGGAGCGGAATGCGCCGATCGAACGGCACATCGTCGAACAGCGCATATGGTTGATGGGGAAAGATTCGGTGACGGGCATTGCCCACCGCAACGAGGCGTACAAGGAACCGCCCAACTGCTTTACCGGGCTCCGGGTGAAATTTGACCAATGGTTTGCCGACAAGGCGGTGGAAGCGGGTGCCCTGCCCGTCTATTCGACGGTGGCGCTTGACGTCATCCGCGAAGGGGACCGGGTGGTCGGCGTGAAAACCGACCGTGAAGACGGCGACCTGTACGCCGACGTCGTCGTCATCGCCGACGGCGTCAATTCCCTGCTCGGCAAGGCGCTCGGCATCCACAAGGAATGGCGGCCGGACGAAGTGTCCCTGGCGGTCAAGGAAGTAATTGCCCTGCCGCGGGAGAAAATCGAAGACCGCTTCAACCTGGAAGGCGACGAGGGGGTCACCATCGAGTTCATGGGCGAAACGACCCTCGGCATGGCCGGGATGGGCTTCCTGTATACGAACAAGGAGACGCTGTCCCTCGGCGTCGGCGTCATGGTGAACCACCTGCGGGAGAAACGGATCAAGCCGTACGACATCCTGGAGGCGGTCAAGAAACATCCGATGATCCGCAAACTGATCCAGGGCGGGGAGACGAAGGAATATTCCGGCCACCTCATTCCGGAGGGCGGCTACAACTCGATCCCGCCGCTTTCCGGCAACGGCTGGGTCATCGTCGGCGACGCGGCGCAGCTGGTCAACTTCGTGCACCGGGAAGGCACCAACCTGGCCATGACCAGCGGGCGGCTGGCCGCCGAAGCGATCATCGAGGCGAAGGCGAAGGGCGATTTCTCCGCGGCTTCGCTCAAGCGGTACGACGAGCTGATCCGCGACACGTTCGTCATCAAGGACCTGAAAAAATACCGGGGCATGCACGAATTCCTGAAGGAACAGGATCCGGACCTGCTGTTCAACCGGCTGCCGCGGGCGGCCAATGAAGCGGCCTACAACCTGTTCCTCGTCGACGGCGTGCCGAAGGCCGACAAGCAGCGCATGATGATGAAGCTGATCCGGGATGCGGCAGGCGGCACGATGAACCTGATGAAACTCGGATACCGGGGATGGAGGGCGATGAACGGATGACGACGGCACAAAACCAAAGTTCCGCCCGGGGCATTGCGGACAAACTGTTCATGATCCGCTACAAATGCGACGACCAATCGCACCTGATCATCCAGGACCAGTCCGTATGCCTGACATGCGAACACAAGGATTGCAACTATTTCTGTCCGGCGGACGTGTACGAGTGGCACGAGAAGGAAAAAATGACGTCCGTCGCCTACGAGAACTGCATCGAATGCGGCACCTGCCGCATCGCCTGCCCGTCACACAACATTTACTGGGTGTATCCGAAGGGCGGCTACGGCATTTCGTACAAATTCGGTTGAGCGGCCGGCCGGCGCCGCGTCCGTTTTCCGCAGCCGCCGGCCGCCCCGGAAACAACCGGGATTCGGGGTTTGGAAATTTGGTGCAAAAAAGCATTCCTTCCGTGAGCCACAAGGCGTTTCTTGCCCACGACGGGAATGCTTTTTTTCACCTGTTTAGATTTTGTTCAACACGATCGGGTATATAGCAGTATAGAAGGTTTAGCAGCGAGCAAGGGGGGCTGGTCATGGACGGCGTTTTCGTGTTGAAAGAAAAAAGCGGATACGCAAACGAGCTTGAGGAAGCGGTTGCCCACATGGCGGACATCTACAACCGCATGAGGGTCAAAAAGCAGATTCCGGTGCTCGAGATCCGATCGCTCGTCATGCCCGTCATCACAAACCTGGTGAAGTCCGGCAAATTTCTGGAAGTGCTGGCGGCGTTGCATGGCGAAGACCGGTACGAGAGCCGGCACGCCATCGCCGTGTCGTTCATCTCCATGAGCATCGGCAGGTGGATGGAACTGGAGGAAGCGGAGCTGAACCGGTTGGGGCTCGCCGCCCTGCTGCATGACGTGGGGAACGTCCATGTGCCGCCTTCGCTTCTCGAGGAGCCGAATCTGGATCCCGAAGAGTACGAAATCGTCAAATCCCATACCTTGCACGGCTACCGGATGATCAAAAATACGGTGGGACTGAGCCACCGGCATGCGCTGGTCGCCCTGCAGCATCACGAACGGATGGACGGCAGCGGGTATCCGATGGGCATCAAGGGAACGAGCATGGATCCGATGAGCGTCATCGTCGCGGTAGCGGAAGTGTTCCACACGTTGGCCGGCGAGCAGGTGTACCGGAACAACCTCTCCTTCGACAAGATGATGTCCGAGATGAAGACGTACGAATTCGGAAAGCTCGACCCCGTCATCCTCCGGCTGTTGTTGAACCGCACGATGCAGTCGCTGATCGGCCACGAAGTCATCCTGTCGAACGACAAGCGGGGACGCATTATCATGCAGGGCATGTACGATCCCCTGCGGCCGATCGTGCAGGTCGGAAGCCAGTATTGCGACCTGAGCGCCACGAAGGATTTGAGCATCGTCAAGGTGTTGCTCAAGGAAATTTGAAGGCGTTTACCCCGTTCGTCAACACGTCCCGGCGTTTCCGGAATCGTCCGGATTCGGCCGGGATTTTTGCGTGCGCAGTTTGCGGAAAAAATCGCTGAGCAGCGATCCGCACGAGTCGGCGAGCACGCCCCCGGTCACTTCCGACCGATGGTTGAACCGCTGATCCGTGAGCAGATTCATGAGCGTGCCGCAGCAGCCGGCTTTCGGGTCGGTTGCGCCGAACACGACGCGATCGATGCGCGACTGCAAAATGGCGCCGGCGCACATCGGGCACGGTTCGAGGGTGACATACAGCGTGGTGCCGGTGAGGCGCCACGCCCGTTTCCGTTTGCTGGCTTCCCGGATGGCGATCATTTCGGCGTGCAGCGTCGGGTCGAGCCCGGATTCCCGCAAGTTGTGCCCGCGGGCGATGATTTCGCCGTTTTCCACGATGACGGCGCCGATGGGCACCTCCCCGGCGGCTTCCGCCTTTTTGGCCTCTTCGATCGCTTCCGTCATCCATTTGGCATCGGTTTCATCGGGAGAAAACGCCCGTTCATGACTGGTCATGTGAATAAACCCTCCGATTTTCCGGGGTTGTCCACAGAACGCCCGTTCTTGTCAACATGTTGTGGATGAAAATGTGGATAAGTGCCTTTACCATTGTAGCATACCGGCATCCGGATTGGCGAACGGGCGAAGCCCGGGGCGTGCTTGCGATCGTGCGGTCGGGGCTTGTCCGGATGGGCGCGGGGGGATTTTCTTTTGCCCGAAAACTCGGTTATAATGGCTTGGAATATGTGATTGGAGTGGGGAGCATGCTTTCTTGCGGAATCGTCGGGCTGCCGAACGTGGGCAAATCGACGTTGTTCAACGCCATTACCCGGGCCGGGGCGGAAGCGGCCAACTATCCGTTTTGCACGATCGATCCGAACGTGGGCATCGTGGAGGTGCCCGACGAGCGGCTGGACAAACTGGCGGAGCTCGTCAATCCGCAGCGCATCGTGCCGACGGCCTTCGAATTTGTGGACATCGCCGGCCTCGTGAAAGGCGCCAGCAAAGGCGAGGGGCTCGGCAACAAATTTTTGTCCCACATTCGCGAAGTGGATGCCATCGTGCATGTGGTGCGCTGCTTCCAGGATGAAAACATCACCCACGTCAGCGGCCGGGTCGATCCGGCGGGCGACATCGAAACGATCAACCTGGAGCTCATCTTCGCCGATCTGGAAACGGTGGAAAAACGGCTTGACCGCACCCGCAAAAACATGAAAAGCGGCGACAAAAAGTTCGCGCGGGAAGCGGAGCTTCTGGAGAACATCAAGGAAACGCTGGAGGCGGGCAAACCGGCGCGCATCGTGGAAGTGTCCGAAGATGATGCCCCCCTCGTGCGGGATTTGCACCTGATCACCCGCAAGCCGGTGCTGTACGCCGCGAACGTGAGCGAGGAGGAAGTCGCGAACGCCGACAGCAATCCTTATGTGGCCGTCGTGCGGGAGATCGCCGCGGCGGAAGGCGCGGAAGTGGTGCCGATCAGCGCGAAGGTGGAGGCGGAAATCGCCGAGCTGGAAGGAGAAGACCGCCAGCTGTTCCTGGAAGAGCTCGGGCTGAAGGCGTCCGGCCTCGACCGTCTCATCCAGGCGTCCTACCGGCTGCTCGGCTTGCAGACGTATTTCACCGCCGGCGAGAAGGAAGTGCGGGCGTGGACGATCCGCAAGGGCACGAAGGCGCCCCAGGCCGCCGGCGTCATCCATTCGGACTTCGAGCGGGGCTTCATCCGGGCCGAAGTGGTCAGCTACGAACAGCTGGTGGAAGCCGGTTCGATGGCGGCCGCCCGGGAGCGGGGCTGGATTCGTCTGGAGGGCAAAGAATACGTGGTGCAAGACGGCGATGTCATGCATTTCCGGTTTAATGTATAATCGGTGCTGACGAAAGCGGTGCGCGTCTGTCTTCATGGCCTTTTTTCAAATCCCGTGGAAGCGAGGTGGGAACCGTGTTGGAACGGTTGCAGGCGGTGGCTGACCGGTACGAAAAGCTGAGCGAACTGCTCTGCGATCCGGAAGTGACCAGCGATGCCGAGAAGCTGCGCGCCTATTCGAAGGAGCAGGCGGATTTGCAGGAAATCTACGACGCCTACTGCGAATACCGAAAAACCGTGGAACAGCTCGGGGACGCCAAGGCGATGCTGGCCGAGAAGCTGGACGACGACATGCGGGACATGGTCAGGATGGAGATCGACGAACTCACCGCCCGCAAGGAAGAACTGGAGTCGCGGATCAACGTGCTGCTCCTGCCGAAGGATCCGAACGACGACAAGAACGTCATCGTGGAAATCCGCGGCGCGGCGGGGGGCGAGGAGGCGGCCCTATTTGCCGCGGACCTGTTCCGCATGTATTGCCGGTACGCGGACATGCAGGGATGGCGGGTGGAAGTGATGGACGTGAACGAAAGCGACCTGGGCGGATACAAGGAAATCGTCTTTATGGTCAAAGGACACGGCGCCTACAGCAAACTGAAATTCGAAAGCGGGGCGCACCGGGTGCAGCGGGTGCCGACCACCGAGTCCGGCGGGCGCATCCACACGTCCACGTCCACGGTGGTGGTCATGCCGGAGATGGAAGAAGTGGAAGTGGAGATCAAGGATTCGGACATTCGCATCGACACGTTTTGCGCCAGCGGCCCCGGCGGGCAGTCGGTCAACACGACGAAATCGGCGGTGCGGGTGACGCACCTTCCCACGGGGATCACCGTCAGCTGCCAGGACGGCAAGTCGCAAAACTCCAACAAGGAGATGGCGCTCCGGGTGCTCCGGGCGCGCATCTATGAGAAGAAGCTGCAGGAGGAACAGGCCAAGTACGCCGGCGAGCGCAAGAGCAAGATCGGCACCGGCGACCGCAGCGAACGGATCCGCACCTACAATTTCCCGCAAAGCCGGGTGACGGACCATCGCATCGGCCTGACGCTGCACAAGCTGGACAGCGTGCTCGGGGGCGAGCTGGATGAAATCATCCAGGCGCTGACCCTCGCGGCGCGGACCGAAATGATGGAGCAGGGACAAGAGGCGCATGCATGAGAACAAGGAATTGACGGTGAGGGAAGCCTTGAATCAGGCTTCTTCTTTGTTGATGCGGGTGTTCGCGGAGCGGGCGATGGTGCAAGGCGGCGGAAATGGCGGGGACCGTTCCGGCGGGATCGGCAGCGGCGGAGGCCGGGAGGAAGAGGCGCCGGCGGTTGGCGCCGGGCCGGCCATGCTGCCGGGCGCCGCTGCGCATGCGGTTTATGCGGATGAAGCGCGGGCGGATGCGGAAGTGTTGCTCATGCACGTGCTGGGCTGGGACAAGACGCGCTTGTTGTTGGAAGGCGATGTTCCGTTCCCCGCGAATTTGCTGGACCGGTGGCGGGACATGCTGGCACGGCGCGCGGCGGGAGAACCGGTGCAGCACATTACCGGCGAGCAGGAATTTTACGGGATGCGCTTTGAAGTCGGCCCCGCCGTGCTGATTCCGCGCCCGGAAACGGAGCTGCTGGTGGAAGCGGTGGCGAAGCGGGCGCGGGCGCTATTCGGCCCGGACGGCGGAGGGCATGACGGGCGATCGCCCGTGCCGCTTCTTGCCGACATCGGCACCGGCAGCGGCGCCATCGCCATTGCGTTGGCCCGTCTGCTTCCCGGCTGGCGGGTGGCCGCCTGCGACCTGTCGCCCGACGCGCTGGAGGTTGCCCGGCGCAATGCGAGGCGGGCCGCCATGGCGGAAGGCGGCCAGGCAGCCGCAGGTCAGGATGCGAAAACCGCCGTCGATTTCACCGGCCGCATCCGGTTTTTCCAGGGGGACTTGCTGGAACCGTTGATCGCCGCCGGCGAGCGGGTGGACGTGCTGGTGTCCAATCCGCCCTACATTCCGTCCGGGGACTTGGCATTTTTGCAGCCGGAAGTCCGTGACCACGAACCCCGGCTCGCGCTGGACGGCGGTGCCGACGGGCTCGAGGCGTACCGCCGGATCGTGCGGCAAATCGGCCGGTTGTCCGAACCGCCCCGGCTCGTCGCCTTCGAAGTCGGCCAGGGACAGGCCGGGGCAGTAGCCGCCATGCTGGCGGATGCGGGCTGGTGGCCCGAACTTGAGATCGTGCGGGACTATGCCGGCATCGAGCGCCACGTTCTGGCGTGGCGGACGTGAACCGGGCCGCGATCGGGCCGAATCATCCGTTTTCTGCAATCCCCCGGTTTATCGCTCTCTTTTTTTGGCCATATTGGTTGATAGACCGATAGGGTGATAGATTGGAAGGGAGCGGCCGGGGATGGACCGTCAAGCAACCAAATCGCCACTTGCCATATGGTACACGCTGTTTGCGCTGGCCGTGCTCGTCATGGGCTGGGAGGCGAACCTGAACGCCGCGGCGCTGGCGGTGCCGACGATTCCGGAAGATGCGATCCGCATCCGGATTCTCGCCAACTCCGACGCTCCCCGCGACCAATGGATCAAAAAACAGGTGCGCGAAGCGATCGTCGCCGAAGTGAACGGCTGGGGACTGGAGCGGGCGGACGCGGACGAAGCCCGGGCGATCATCGCGGACAACCTCCCGGCTTTGCAAAGCGCGGCCCAACAAACGCTGGACCGGTATGGATTCACCTACGGCGCGGCGGCGGAACTGTCGCGGGTGGCCTTCCCCGCCAAAACGTTCGAAGGAACGCGCTACCCCGCCGGCGAATACGAGACGCTCCTCATCACGCTGGGGGCGGGCCGCGGCGAAAATTGGTGGTGCGTGCTGTTTCCTCCCCTCTGCTTTGCCGGGGGCACGGTAACGGCGAAGGCGGGCGAACCGGACAACCCGCGGGAAGGAGCGGAACCGGACGCCGACAGAAGCAACGAATCCCCTTCGGAAAAGGAAAAAAAACCGCGCGAAGCGAATAAAACGGAAACCGGCACTAAGGCCAAAACGGTAAAAGACCGGCAAACCGCGGAAAGCGAAAAGGCCGGCGCCACGGCGGACGGCGAAGCGCAAACCGGAGCCAAAGAAGACGCCTCCATACGGCAGGAAGGCGTCGACGAAACCGGCGGCCAAGCGGAGGAAGCCGACGTGGAAGTGCGATTGTTCTTCGTCGATCTGTTCAAAAAAGCGGCTGCGAAGATCAAAGCCCTTTTTGCCTGACGGCGCCGCGAACGTTCCCCTTGCCCCGGACACGCGGGGCGTTTCATGGACATGCCGATCGATCCGGAATCGGCATCACGGCATACTTCATCACGACGGAAGGTTGGTCGGAAGTGGACACGAAATACTGGAATGCGGCGGAAGGTGCGCCGGAACAAACAGACAGGGCCGTGGCGGAAGCGGCCGCCCTCCTCAGGGAGGGCGGCATTGTCGCGTTTCCGACCGAGACGGTGTACGGGCTGGGGGCGGATGCCACCGACGGCAGGGCGGTGGCGGGCATTTTCGCGGCCAAGGGAAGGCCGCAGGACAACCCGCTGATCGTGCACATCGCCGATCGGGAGCAGGCGGACGCGCTGGCAGCCGGAATCGGCCCCGTCGAACGGGCGCTGATGGAACGCTTTTGGCCGGGGCCGTTGACGCTGGTGCTGCCGGCGCGACCCGGGGCGGTGCCGAAGGAAGTCACCGCCGGGCTGGATACGGTTGGCGTCCGCATGCCCGCCCATCCGCTGGCGCTGCGCCTGATTCGCGCAGCGGGACGGCCGCTCGCCGCGCCGAGCGCGAACCGCTCGGGCCGGCCGAGCCCGACCACCGCCGCCCACGTCCTGGCCGACCTCGGCGGCCGCATCGGCGGCGTGCTGGACGGAGGCCCGGCCGGCATCGGCGTGGAATCGACGGTCGTCCGCGTCGATGAAGCCGGGCGGCGCATCCACGTGCTGCGCCCCGGCGGCGTCACCGCCGACCAGCTGCGCGAAGCGGCGCCGCACATGGACATCGCCGACGTGTCGGAATCGGCGAAGGAAGCCGGCGTCCCCCGGGCACCGGGGATGAAATATACCCACTACGCCCCGCAAGGGGAGCTCGTCATCGTCCGTTGCGCCGATCCCGGCGCCGACCCGGCGGAGGCGCGGGAGCGCATTGCCCGGCGCATCCGCCGGGAGCTCGAGGCGCTGCGGGCGCAGGGCGTCAAAACGGGCGTGCTGGCGTTCCAGGGAGAAGGAAGGCCGGAGGAAGCGTACCCGGCCGACCTCGTGCTCGACCTGGGGCCGGCGGACCGGCCGGAAGCGGCCGCCCGCGAATTGTACGCGGCACTCCGCCGCTTCGACGAGTTCGGCAGTGAAGCCATTTTCGCCGAAGCGTTGCCGGAGTCCGGCATCGGCCGCGCCGTCATGAACCGGCTCCGCAAGGCATCCGGCGGCCGCATCCTGGACGCGTAACATCCGCAGGCGGCATGCGGTTCGCGCAACCATCCGGAGTGCACAAGACACGGTCGGGCGTGCCGCGGCACGGGCGTTGCCGCGTGCAGGAAAAACGGCGGGGACGCCCGGGCGGTCAAAGCGGGCCGGTTTTGCAAGGCATCCGGCGGCCGCATCCGAAACACGCAATCCAGCGCATTGCAGAAGGGCGCGGGGCAAAGTTGGCCTCCCGCCCTTCTATTTTCCGGTTTGTCCGCATAGGCTGGTGGGGAAACGGACAAACGGAGGGATTCGGGTGGGAGCATGGCTGCCGGAATGGGGACAGGCGATCACCGTGCTGATCATGGCGTTCGCGCTCGGGATGGACGCCTTTTCCCTCGGCTTCGGGCTCGGCATGCGGGGCATGCCCGCCGCGCGCATCGTGCAAATCAGCTCCGTCATCGCGCTGTTTCACGTGATCATGCCGCTTGCCGGCATGTTCGCCGGGCAATACGTGAGCGCCATCCTCGGCGACGTGGCGATGGCGGCCGGCGGCGGCCTGCTGGTTTTGCTGGGCAGCCACATGATCTACAGCGCCGTTTGGGGAGAGTCGGCTTCGCCTTCTTTTGAAATCAAAGGGCTGATCAGCCTCCTCGCCTTCGCCCTTTCCGTGAGCATCGACTCCTTTTCCGTCGGCATCACCCTCGGGCTGTTTGCCTCCGACCTTCTGTTTACCGTGTTGATGTTCGGGATTGCGGGCGGCGTCATGTCCGTCCTCGGGTTGGCCGCCGGGCGCCGGGTCGGGCGATATGCGGGTGGTTACGGCGAGGCGCTCGGGGGCGCGATCCTGCTGGCGTTTGGGCTGAATATCCTTTTTTGAGTGCGGAAAGCCTGCGGCTTGGCCGCTTTTTTGCATGCGCCTGCCGCATGGCCGAATTATCTGCCTGCCGGCGGTCGCCGCGATCCGGCCGCGCCTTCCCGTTCCGTGCCGTCCGCCGAGGTTGAACCGGGCTTGCCATCTGTTGTAGGATGAAAACAGATTTGCACACCAACCCGTGCCATGACACGCAACACGTCACATCGAAAGGGGAACGGATCGGATGCGCGTGCTGTTTGTTTGCACCGGAAATACGTGCCGCAGCCCGTTGGCGGAAGGCATCCTGCGCGCCGCCGCCCGTGCGAGGGGCATCGGGGTGGAGGCAAAATCGGCGGGTGTCGCTTCCTATCCCGGGCTTCCCATCTCGCAGCATTCCGCCGCCATCCTGGAGGAAAAAGGCCTCTCCGCGGACGGCATGCGCTCACAGCAGGTGACCGAAGAGCTGGTGCGCTGGGCGGACCTGATCCTGACGATGACGATGGGGCACAAGGAAGCGCTCATTCGCAAGTTTCCTTTTGCCATGGAAAAAACCCATACGCTGATCGAATATGCCCATGCCGGGGACGAGGCGTACGACCGTTTGGTCGCGGAACGGGAGAAGCTCGCCGTGGAACTGCAGATCAAGCGGTCCATGGGGCAGGAAGTGACGCCGGAGGAACAAACGCGGCTCAGGGAAATCGGGCGCCGTTTGCCCGGCACCGACATCGTTGACCCGATCGGCGGGCCGCTGGAAGCGTACCGGCGGACGGCCCGGGAGATCGAGGACGCGATCAACAAGTGGCTGGACCGGCTCGTTGCCGAACGGGACGCCGGGCGGCCGGACGGAGTAACGGACGTGCCCTCGGCGGATGACGGGAAAACGGGCGGAGGCGAACAAACGGACGGAAGCGGCGTCTCCGGCGAAAGCGACGACGGACAACCGGGGCAAAGTGCCGCGGGCGGAAGCGGAGAGCCCGGCGATGCGGCAGGCGGCGCAGCGGGAGGCAAACCGGACGGAGGTCCGGACGGCAATCCGGATGGCGCGGCGGGCTGAACATCGGTCGGAAGCACAAAAGCGGGCCCGGCGCCGACAACATGGCGGACGGCCGACCGGCAAGCCGATGACCGAACGGCGAAACCCGAAGACGTCCGGGAAGTATTTTGGATGATTTTTCACACAAAAAGTTCATTGTGCGCTTCGTTTTTGCCCGTTTTGTACGAAAAACCACACAAAATGCACGCCGTAAGGCAGCCGTTGCCCCCATTTTGTACGAATTTTCGTACAAAACGATCGTTTGCGGCATGTTTTGGCGGGCGTTTGTATGAAATTTCATACAAAACTCCCCACGGACCTGAAAGCCGACCGGCAGCGGAAGACGAGACGAACCCCGGCACCCGAGGACGGCCCGCCTCCGGAACGGGATCGCTTCCACCGCAAAACCGGTCTTTACAACCGTTGCCTCTTCGGCTATATTAACCGTATCAAGGATCGTTTTTTTACGGCGGACGGCAGCGGGCCGTCGCGCCGACAATCGAACCGTTCGGTGTAACTGGCGACTCGTGGAATCGACCACAGAGGAGCACCGGACGCGGGATATGCCGGTCGCCTGGGCAGAAGAGCAGCTTGCGCACGATGTGCGCTGGTGTGCTCTTTTTCCTTTTTTCCGGCAAAACGCGCTATACGCTATAATGGTTACCATACAAAAGGACAACCGCACGCCTTGCGCGTGACGGATCACAAGGAGGCAAACAACATGAAAGTGGCGATCGGAGCCGACCATGCGGGTTACCGGCTGAAGGACGATATCATCAAGGTCATCGAATCCCTCGGGCATGAAGTGACGGACGTCGGATGCCATTGCGCCGATTCCGTGGACTATCCGGACTACTCGTTGCCGGTTTGTGAAATGGTGGCCGACGGCCGGGCCGACCGGGGCATTCTCATCTGCGGCACCGGCATCGGCATGAGCATCGCGGCCAACAAGTATCCGGGCATCCGCTGCGCCCTCGTGCACGATACCTTCTCGGCGAAGGCGACCCGCGAACACAACGACAGCAATGTGCTGGCCATGGGCGAGCGAGTGATCGGACCGGGCCTGGCCGCCGAAATCGTCAAAATCTGGCTGAACACCCCGTTCTCCGGCGACGAGCGGCATCAGCGGCGAATCGACAAGGCGATGGCCATCGGCGACAAACGGGGACAATAAAGCGGCCGCTCACAAAGGCGACAACCGCGGAACGATCGAAGCGGACCGGCACGGGAATGCAGAAACCGGCATGCGCGCAACGCGCAATTCGGCGTGAGTGCGCGTGACCCGAAAGGCACGCGGGGACATTTCCTTGATTCCTGCGAGGAAGGAGGGAGCGTCATGAACGACGGCAACCTGAATTTCTCCGTCGCGGACCAGGTGGAGCAGGCGGTGCGGGAACTGGCTGAAGCGGCGGACCTCAAGGCGGGCCAAATCCTCGTCATCGGCGCCAGCACCAGCGAAGTGGCCGGCAGGCGGATCGGCACTGCGGGATCGATGGACATCGCGGGGCAAATTTGGGAAGGCGTGGAGCGGGTGCGCCGCGAGCGGGGGTTTCATGCTGCGTACCAATGCTGCGAGCACTTGAACCGGGCCCTGGTGGTGGAAAGCGAACTTGCCGAACGCGATCCGCGCCTTGTCCGGGCGGCCGCCGTCCCGCATCCGGACGCAGGGGGCGCCATGGCTGCCTGCGCCTGGCGCAAGATGGCGGATCCGTGCCTGGTGGAATCGATTCAGGCCCACGCCGGATTGGACATCGGGGATACGCTCATCGGCATGCACCTTCGTCCGGTGGCGGTTCCCTTCCGTCCATCCCTCCGGCGAATCGGCGAAGCCCACTTGACCGCGGCCCGTACCCGGCCGAAGTACATCGGAGGGCCGAGGGCGAAATACACTCTGGAAGCGGGGCAGACGGGCGAAATTACGAAACAGGCGAGCGAAGGCGGCGGGACCGGCGAGTCCGGATCATCCGGAGCGGCCGGCCCGTCCGACTGTTCGTTTTGATCCATAAGCCGTTCATCATCTGAAAGAGGAAGGAAGAGGAACGATGGAACATTTGCGCAAACAGGACCCCGAACTGGCGACGGCGATGCAACGGGAGCTGAACCGCCAGCGGGACAACATCGAACTGATCGCTTCGGAAAACATCGTCAGCCGTGCGGTATTGGAGGCGATGGGCTCGGTGCTGACCAACAAATACGCGGAAGGCTATCCGGGCCGGCGATATTATGGCGGCTGCGAGTACGTGGATGAAGCGGAAGAACTCGCCCGTGAACGCGCCAAAAAGCTGTTCGGCGCCGAACACGCCAACGTGCAGCCCCACTCCGGCACCCAGGCCAACTTGTCCGTTTACCTGGCGGCGATCAAGCCCGGCGACACGGTGCTTGGCATGAGCCTGGCCCATGGCGGCCACCTGACCCACGGCAGTCCGGTGAATGCGTCGGGCCTTCTGTACAACTTCGTGTCCTACGGCGTGGAAGAAGCGACCGGGCGGATCAACTACGACGAAGTGCGCAAACTGGCGTTCAAACACCGTCCGCGCCTCATCGTTGCCGGCGCCAGCGCCTACCCGCGCATCATTGACTTCAAAACGTTGAGTGAAATCGCCGAAGACGTCGGCGCGCTGTTCATGGTGGACATGGCCCACATCGCCGGCCTTGTGGCGGCGGGCTTGCATCCGAACCCGGTGCCATACGCGCATTTTGTGACGACGACCAATCACAAAACGCTCCGCGGCCCGCGCGGCGGCATGATCCTGACCCGCAAAAGCTGGGCCCCGGCGATCGACAAAGCCGTATTCCCGGGCAGCCAGGGCGGTCCGCTCATGCACGTCATCGCCGGCAAGGCGGCGGCGCTGGGCGAAGCGCTGCAGCCCGAGTTCAAACAATATTCGCAGCAAGTGGTGAACAACGCGCAGGCGCTGGCCCAAACGTTGCTGGAAGAAGGCATCGACCTCGTTTCCGGCGGCACCGACAACCATCTGATGCTGCTCGACCTGCGCGGCCTGAACATCACCGGCAAAGAAGCGGAGAAGGTGCTGGACGAAGTCCGCATCACCGTCAACAAAAACGCCATTCCCTTCGATCCGACCGGCCCGAACGTCACCAGCGGCATTCGCGTCGGCACGCCGGCGGCCACCAGCCGCGGCATGGACGAAGAAGCGATGCGGGAAGTCGGCCGGATCATCGCCATGGTGCTGAAAAACCCGAACGACGAATCGGTGAAGGAGAATGCGCGCGCCCGGGTGGCGGATCTGACTGCCCGTTTCCCGCTGTACGAAGACCTGCAATACGCTTGAGAACGGCAGAAGGCGCACGGTTTGACCAACCCTTGGGCGGAGCGGCGCAATGACGCGGTTTCCCCGGCTGCCGGGCGGGCTGCGCTTGCGCGATTTCGGCGGCGTACCGCTTACCGCTTGCACGGTATCGGCGAGTCGGGGCGGCGCGAGTTGCTCTGGCGAATCGACGGGCGTACCGTTGGCGCAACTCCGGCGAATCGGGCGGCATACCGCTAGCGCTGCACCGGTGAACCGCTCGGCGTGCCGTTTGTGCGGTCCCCGCGAACCTGGCGGCGTCCCGCTTGCGCCGTTCCCGCGCTAAAGGGCGGTTGCCGGCGCCGCATCCCAACCTTGCCTGGGCATGACCCGGCAAGGTTTTTTGATGTCCGGCGGCCGGATCGTCCCGGGTCCCGGACACAACGCCCGTGAGGTGCCGCCGCCCCGCCGTTTGACGGGCGTACGGAGCGGAATTTTGGCGCGACATGCACGTTTATTTTGCCGGGTGTATCATTGGTAACTTCGATAATGGGCACCGGTTATGTTATAATCATTCCGTATTTGCAGGCGCGGCCAGGCAAAGTCCGAAACGGCAGTTCTGGCCGCAAGCCGGATGCAGCCGGCGTTTCAACTTGACATGCAGGGGGATACCGATGGGAAAAGTCATCGTTTGCGATCATCCGCTGATTCAACACAAATTAACCTACATCCGGGACAAGGAAACGAACACGAAGGATTTCCGCGCGCTCGTCGATGAAGTGGCCACCCTGATGGCCTACGAGATCACCCGCGACGTGCCGCTGGAACCGATCGAAGTGATCACGCCGGTGGCCAAAGCCGAGTGCAAGGTCATTTCCGGCCGCATGCTCGGGCTCATCCCGATCCTGAGGGCCGGCCTCGGCATGGTGGACGGCGTGCTCAAATTGCTACCGGCCGCCAAAGTGGGCCATATCGGCCTTTACCGCGATCCGGACACGCTGAAACCTGTGGAATATTACGTGAAGTTGCCGACGGACGTCACCGAGCGGGAATTGATCGTAATTGACCCGATGCTGGCGACGGGCGGTTCCGCCAACGCCGCCATCTCCCTGCTGAAAGACCGCGGCTGCATGCAAATCAAGCTGATGTGCCTGATTGCGGCGCCGGAAGGCATCGCCGCCGTACAGGACGAGCATCCGGACGTGGACATTTACGTGGCCGCCGTCGACAGTCACCTGAACGATCACGGCTACATCGTCCCCGGGCTCGGTGACGCCGGCGACCGGTTGTTCGGCACGAAGTGAGGCTTCGGGCCGATCCATTACATATCGGAAGCAGGGTGACCCCGTTGGATCAACGCAATGCGCGTCTGAAGGTGATGGCGATTTTCGGCACGCGGCCGGAAGCGATCAAAATGGCGCCGCTCGTCCATGAACTGTTCCGCCATTCGGACGAGATCGAAACGAAGGTGTGCGTCACCGCTCAACACCGGCAAATGCTGGACCAGGTATTGGACGTGTTTCAATTGAAACCCGATTTCGACCTGGATCTGATGACGCCGGGCCAAAGCCTGCCCGACCTGTCCGTCCGGGTGATCCGGCATCTCGCTCCCGTCTTCGCGGAGGTAAAGCCGGACCTGGTGTTGGTGCACGGCGACACATCCACCACGTTTCTGGCGGCCTACACCGCTTTCCTGCACAAGTGCAAGGTCGGCCACGTGGAAGCGGGCTTGCGCACCTGGAACAAGCTGCACCCGTTCCCGGAGGAAATGAACCGCCAACTGGCCGGCGTGCTGGCGGATTTGCACTTCGCTCCGACTTCTTGGTCGGCGAACAATTTGCGCAAGGAAAACAAACCCGAATCTTCCATATATATTACCGGGAACACGATTACCGACGTGCATCCCTGGCTGGTCAAACCCGGCTACGGGCATCCCGTTCTGGAGTGGGCCCGCGGCAAGCGCCTCGTCCTCATGACGGCGCACCGCCAGGAGTCGCTGGGCGAGCCGCATCGCCGCATTTTCCGGGCGGTCCGGCGCATCGCCGACGAGTTCGACGACATCGCCGTCGTGTATCCGGTGCACCTGAACCCGGCGGTGCAGCAGCCGGCCAGGGACATCCTCGGCGATCATCCGCGCATCCGGCTGATTGACCCGCTGGATGTCATCGACATGTACAATTTCTATCCGCATACCCACCTGATTTTGACCGATTCCGGGGGTATCCAGGAAGAAGCGCCTTCCTTCGGCATTCCGACCCTGGTGCTCAGGGAAACGACGGAACGGCCGGAAGGCGTCGAGGCGGGCGTGCTGGAGCTGGCGGGCACCGACGAGGAGCGGGTGTACGCGATGACCCGCCGCCTGCTGACGGACGAAGCGGCTTACCGGAAGATGAAGAACGCGTCGAACCCGTACGGCGACGGCCGGGCGAGCGGCAGGATCGTGCAGGCGATCCTCCACCATTTCGGCAGGCGGGACAACCCGCCGGAACCGTTTTCCGGATGATGGAAATTCCATGAGGCGCAATGACATTTTTCACATAACGCTCATTGACATGCAGATGGGCACTCCGATAAAATAAATGGGGATTGACAGGGGTATGTCCGAAAAGCCGCATAACAACGGCAATTTCCCGTGGCGGGCGGCCGGTATGGTCAGCGCCATGGGCATCAACGCCGCCGTTTGTCTCACGGGCGGTTACTGGCTCGGCGATTGGCTGTCCGGCAAGTTCGGCGGCTCTCCGCTGGCCTGGAAGATGGGCGGCTTGCTTGCGGGGCTGGCCGTTGCCGCATGGTCCATCGTCCTGCTCGTGCAGAAGGTGCTTGGTGATACCGATGAATGAACTTTTGAAAACCGCCTCACGGGTATCGATGGTATGGCTGGCCCTGTCATTCATCCTGTGGATTGCGATCGACCAATGGCGGCCGGTTGCGGCCGGTTTCGGGGCGGGGACGTTGATCAGCTTGGCAAATGCATATTTGCTGCGGATGAAGGTGTCGCAATTTTTTGACGCCCCCGCCGTCAGGAGCGGAAAGCGCTCCCGATCCGGGTCCGGACTCGGATTCGGCATGCGGACGGCTCTCGTCCTGCTCGGCGCCCTGCTCGCCCTCAGCTTTCCGAACGTATTGAATTTGCCGTCTATTCTGGCGGGAAGTTTCATCGTGCAAATCACGATGCTGCCGGTTGCCCTTTGGCATACACGACGAGGACGCAGTTGAAAGGGGTGAATCAAAACAGATGCATGATTTTCCAGTGCTCGAAATAGGCGGATTGTCCATCGATATCTCCTCTTTCATTGCCATCACCGTCACATGGGTGATCGTGTTCGCGTTCGTCATGCTGGCGACCCGCAACCTGTCGGTTGACAAACCGTCCAAACTGCAAAACGTCATGGAATGGGCCATCGAATTTGTCCACGGCCTGGTGGCGAGCTCCATGTCGCTCAAGAATGCGCAACGCTTCATCTCCTTTGGCTTGACGCTGATCATCTTCATTTTCGTGGCCAACCTGCTCGGCCTTCCCTTCGGGATTGTCACCAAGCACCACGAACCGCTCACGATGTTCGGCACGCAGGTCATTTCGGAGGCGGATTTGGCGGCCCGCGGCGGCCACATGGAACTGGCTTGGTGGAAGTCGCCCACGGCGGACATTTCCGTTACGGCGGGATTGGCGCTCATCACCTTCTTCCTTGTCCATTTCAATGGCATCAGGCTGAACGCGAGGCATTATTTTGCCCACTATTTCAAGCCGAATCTTCTGTTTTTTCCGCTCAACGTGCTGGAAACCCTCGTCAAACCGATGACGCTGGCGGTTCGTCTGTACGCCAACATTTTCGCAGGCGAATTGCTCATCGCCGTCATCTTGATGCTGGGCCTGGTGGGTGCGCCGCTTCTGGCGGTATGGCAAGGGTTCAGCATTTTCGTCGGGGCCATTCAGGCGTTCCTGTTCACCATCCTGACGATGGTCTATATCGGACAGGCTGTTGACCACGAAGAGCACTGACCGCTCCCATCGATTGCGGGCGGCACGCCCGCCTGTCGGGAGCACAACCACATTCGGTTTCAACCATCATTTCAAAATACAACATTAAAGTTCTAAGGAGGACACTTGCAAATGGGTTATCTTGCAATCGCAGTATTGATTGGACTTGGCGCAATTGGCGCTGCCGTTGGTAACGGCATGATCGTCAGCAAAACGGTGGAAGGGATCGCACGCCAGCCGGAAGCGCGCGGCATGCTGCAAACGACCATGTTCATCGGCGTCGGGATCGTCGAAGTCGTGCCGATCATCGGCGTTGTCATGGGTTTCCTCATTTACTTCTCTCTCTAAGAAAAAGACGTATACCGTGTGGCGGGGAAGGCCTTGGCCATCCACGCCTTTGTTTTGATTGACCCATTCGCACTACGGAAGGAGTGAAGCTCGTGGAGTTTCATTGGGAGTCCACCGTATATGCCCTCGTAGCATTTGCCATCTTGTACTGGTTGCTGAATAAATATGCGTTCGGTCCGCTGATCGGCATGATGGAGAAACGCCGGCAACGCGTCCTGGAAGAGATGGAAAAGGCGGAAGCGGACCGCAAGAAGGCGGAGCAACTCCTCGCCGAACAAACGGAAGCCCTGCAAACGGCGCGCAAGGAAGCTTATGAGGTGTTGGAGAAAGCCCGCCAGACGAGCAGCAAACAGGCGGACGATCTGATCCGGGAAGCGCGTGCCGAAGCTGCCCGCCTGAAGGAAGACGCCCTTCGCGACATCGAAAACGAGAAACAGAAGGCCATGGCCGACCTGCGCACGCAAGTGGGCGAACTGTCCGTCCTCATCGCATCGAAAATCATCGAAAAAGAAGTGGACGCCAAAGAGCAGGAAGCGCTCATTCGTGAACATCTCGAAGGTGCGGGAGGCCGGTCATGAGCAGGGATCAGAACGTCGCCAAACGATATGCCCGGGCGCTGTTCGAATTGGCGAAGGAACGGGGCGAAACGGACCGCATCGGCGAGCAGCTTCGCGCGGCGGCGGAAGCCCTCGGAGGGAAGGAGGCGGCAAGCTTTTTTCGCCATCCTTCCATCAAATCGGAAGAGAAACTGGCCGTGCTCGACAAGGTGCTCGCAGACCGCGTTTCGGAACCGGTGCTGCACACGCTGCAGCTGATGATCAAGCGCGGCCGGGCGAACGCTTTGCAAGCGCTTGTCGAACAATACGGGCTGCTTGCGGATGAAGACGCCGGCCGGGCAACGGCGATCGTCACGACGCCGTTGCCGCTGACTGAAGAACAGGCGGAAGCCATCGCCGCCCATTACAGCAATCTGACCGGCAAGCAAATTCGCGTTCGGAACGTCATCAACGAACAATTGCTCGGCGGCATGCAGGTCACGATCGGCGACCGGATGTACGACGCGAGCCTGTCCGCCAAGCTTGAACGCATGAAAAAACAATTCGCCTAAAAGGACTGGGGTGAGATTCCTTGAGTATCAGACCGGAAGAAATCAGCACGCTGATCAGGCAACAGATCGAGCAATACAAATCCGAAATCGAGCAATACGACTTTGGTACGGTTATCCAGGTCGGTGACGGGATCGCCCGGGCACACGGCCTCGGCAACGTCATGGCCGGCGAGCTGCTGGAATTCCCGGGCGGCATCATGGGCATGGCGCAAAACCTGGAAGAAGATAATGTGGGGATTGTCATCCTTGGTCCCTACAGCACCATCCGCGAAGGCGACCGTGTGAGACGGACGGGCCGGATCATGGAAGTGCCGGTCGGCGAAGCGCTGCTCGGCCGGGTCGTCAACGCCCTCGGCCAGCCGATCGACGGCAAGGGCCCGATCGAAACGACCCATTTCCGTCCCATCGAATCGCCGGCTCCCGGCGTCATGGACCGCAAATCGGTGCATGAACCGATGCAAACCGGCATCAAGGCGATCGACTCGATGATCCCGATCGGCCGCGGCCAGCGGGAACTCATCATCGGCGACCGCCAAACGGGCAAAACGACGATTGCCATCGACACCATCGTCAACCAGAAGGGCAACGGCGTCATCTGCATTTACGTGGCCATCGGACAGAAGCAGTCCACCGTGCGCGGCGTGGTCGAAACGCTCCGCAAACACGGCGCGCTGGATTATACCATCGTCGTGTCTGCCACGGCCAGCGAGCCGGCGCCGATGCTGTACATCGCGCCTTACGCCGGATGCGCCATGGGCGAATACTTCATGTACAAAGGCCAGCACGTGCTGATCGTGTATGACGACCTGTCGAAACAGGCGGCCGCCTACCGGGAGCTGTCCCTGCTTCTGCGCCGCCCGCCGGGCCGCGAAGCGTACCCGGGCGACGTGTTCTATCTGCACTCCCGCCTGCTGGAACGTGCGGCCAAGCTGAGCGACGAGAAGGGCGGCGGCTCGCTGACGGCGCTGCCGTTCATCGAAACGCAGGCCGGCGACGTGTCCGCCTACATTCCGACGAACGTCATTTCCATTACGGACGGCCAAATTTTCCTGGAATCCGACCTGTTCTATTCGGGCCAACGGCCGGCCATCAACGTCGGGATTTCCGTGTCCCGCGTCGGCGGCAGCGCCCAGATCAAGGCGATGAAGAAAGTGTCCGGTACGCTCAAACTGGACCTTGCGCAATACCGGGAACTGGCGGCTTTCGCCCAGTTCGGTTCGGACCTTGACCGGGCCACCCAGGCCCGCCTGAACCGAGGCGTGCGCACCCTGGAAATTCTGAAACAGGGCGTCAACCAACCGATGCCGGTCGAGAAGCAGGTCGTGTCGCTGTACACCGTGACGAAAGGCCATCTCGACGACATTCCGGTGCAGGACTGCCTCCGTTTCGAGGCGGAATTCCTCGCCCACCTCGAGCAAAACGCGCCGCAAATCTTTGCATCCATCCGCGATACGAAAGATTTGACGCCGGAGAACGAACAGGCGCTGATCGAACAAATCCAGGCCTTCAAGAAAAACTTCGCGCCGTCGGCGTGACCGGGATAACAGCAGGCGGCGGATCCGGCGGCGCGTGGCCGGATCCGCCCGTCCGACAAGGTGGTGACGATTCATGGCAAAAGGAATGCGCGACATCAAGCGGCAAATCCGCAGCAAACAAAACATGATGCAGATCACCCGCGCGATGGAAATGGTGGCGGCAGCCAAGCTGAAGCGCGCCCAGGACATGGCGGTGCGCGGGCGGCCCTACGCGAACAAGATCAAGGAAGTGATCGGCAGCATCGCTTCGTCGTCCGGCGTCATCGGACATCCGATGCTGACCGTGCGTCCGGTGAACAAGACCGCCTACCTGATCTTTACCTCCGACCGGGGACTTGCGGGCGGCTTCAACGCCAACGTCTGCCGCAGGCTGGAAGCCCATATCCGGGAAACCCATGCCTCGGACAACCATTACGGCCTGTTCATCATCGGACGCAAAGGCCGCGACTTCTTCCGCAAGCGCAAATATCCGGTGCTTGAAGAAGTGACCGGCATGCCGGACAGCCCGCGGTTCGCCGATGTCAAGCATCTGGCGAACATGGCGGTGCAAGGATTCGTGAACGGCGAATATGACGAATTGATTCTCGTGTACAACGAGTTCATCAACCCGATGACCCAACGCCCCGTGCTGAAGAAGCTGCTGCCGCTGACGCAGGAGGAGTTCGAGCCGGTGAAGGCGGAGTACGAATACGAGCCTTCCCCCGAGGAAGTGCTTGACGTCTTGCTCCCCCGTTATGCCGAAACCCTCATTTACAGCGCCCTGCTGGAAAGCAAAGCGAGCGAATTCGGCGCGCGGATGACGGCGATGGGCAATGCGACGAAGAATGCCAAGAAGATGATTGACCAGCTGACGCTCAGCTACAACCGCGCCCGACAGGCGGCGATTACGCAGGAAATTTCCGAGATCGTGGCGGGTGCCAATGCGCTGAGCTGATCCGATCAGCGAGCAGGATCCACAATATACGGAGGAGGGACCAAACACATGAGCAAAGGACGCGTCATTCAGGTCATGGGTCCGGTCGTCGACATCGAGTTCGAGCGCGGCCATCTGCCCGAAATCCTGAACGCGATCAGAATTGAAAGCAAAGGCCAGGGGGAACACGGGCGCGACGTCGGCCTGACCGTCGAAGTGGCCACCCATCTGGGCGACAACACGGTGCGGTGCATCGCCATGGCTTCCACGGACGGCCTTGTACGGGGCATGGAAGCCGTCGACCTGGGCGGCCCGATCAGCATCGCCGTCGGACCGGAAACCCTCGGCCGCGTGTTCAACGTGCTTGGCGAACCGATTGACGGCATCGAACCGCCGAGCCGCGAGAAAGTGTATCCGATCCACCGTCCGGCGCCGGATTTCGACCATCTGTCCACGTCGACGGAAATGCTGGAAACCGGCATCAAAGTCGTCGACCTGATCGCGCCGTACACGCGGGGCGGCAAGATCGGCCTGTTCGGCGGCGCAGGGGTCGGCAAAACCGTCCTCATGCAGGAACTGATCCACAACATCGCCATGGAGCACGGCGGGATTTCCGTGTTTGCCGGCGTCGGCGAACGCACCCGCGAAGGGAACGACCTGTATCATGAAATGAAAGATTCGGGCGTCATCTCCAAACTGGCGATGGTGTTCGGCCAGATGAACGAACCGCCGGGCGCGCGCCTGCGCGTGGCGCTGACCGGCCTGACGATGGCCGAATATTTCCGGGAAGAAGAGGGCCGCGACGTGCTGCTCTTCATCGACAACATTTTCCGGTTCACCCAGGCCGGTTCCGAAGTGTCCGCACTGCTCGGCCGGATGCCGTCGGCGGTCGGCTACCAACCGACGCTGGCCACGGAGATGGGCCAACTGCAGGAGCGGATCACGTCGACGAAGAACGGGTCCATCACGTCCATCCAGGCGATCTACGTGCCGGCGGACGACTATACCGACCCGGCTCCGGCGACGACCTTCGCCCACCTGGATGCCACCACCAACCTGGAACGGAACATCGCGGCGATGGGGATTTTCCCGGCCGTCGACCCGCTGGCGTCCTCCTCGCGCATTCTGGCGCCGGAAATCGTCGGCGAAGAGCACTACCGGGTAGCGCAAGGCGTGAAGCAAATTTTGCAACGCTACAAAGAGCTGCTTGACATCATCGCCATTCTCGGCATGGACGAACTGTCCGACGAAGACAAAGTCGTCGTCCATCGCGCGCGGCGTATCCAACTGTTCCTTTCGCAGCCGCTGCACGTGGCCGAACCGTTCACCGGCCTGCCGGGCAAATACGTGCCGGTCAAGGAAACGGTGCGCAGCTTCAAGGAAATTCTCGAGGGCAAACACGACGATCTTCCGGAGCCTGCATTCCACAACGTCGGGGTAATCGAAGAAGCCATCGAAAAGGCCAAAACGCTCTAATCCGGCGTTGACAGGGAGGAAAACGAATGAGCACCCTCAAGCTGGAAATCGTCACCCCCGAACGCACGGTCTATGAGCGGGACGTCGCGTCCGTCTCCGTGAAGGGCGCGGCCGGCGAACTCGGCATTTTGCCGAAGCACGTTCCGCTCGTGAGCCCTCTCAAAGTGGCGCCCGTGCGGGCCAAAAAACCGGAAGGCGGCGAAGACCTGATCGCCGTTCACGGCGGATTCATGGAAGTGCGCCGGGACAAGGTGGTCATCCTCGCCGAAGCGGCGGAGCTGCCGGAGGAGATCGACGTGGACCGCGCCCTGCGGGCGAAGGAACGCGCCGAGGAACGGCTCCGTCACCGCGAAAACTACGATTTTCGCCGCGCCGAAATCGCGCTGCAACGCGCCATGACCCGCCTGGAGGTCAAAGGTTTCAAATGACCGGCCATCCGCCGGGAACCGCGACCGGCATCGGAAAGGCCGGCCGTGCAAACTGATGTGTTCCATCAAGGCGATCGGACGCCCCCAAGGTGTCCGGTCGCTTTTTGTGTTCGCAATCGGGCCGACGGCAAAGAAGAGAAACCGGCTTCATATTGTCGAATTTCAACCGCAGTGCTAGGATAGTAGAAAAAGGAAACAAGTTTCAGCAAAGCACGACCATTGGAGCGATGTGAAAGCAGGAGTCAGGCAACGATTGCGATCGATGGCAGATTTGCACGGGGGGTAATCGGCCGCGATGGAATGCTTCAAGAGAAAGAGAACGTCACTCCTTCTGCCGCTCCTTGCCGCCATGCTGGCTTGCACGGCGTGCATCGGAAACGTCGGCAGCCCGTTCGGCGGCAATCCCGATGCGTCCGAAGCGGGCAAAGCCGGCGACGGAGCAGGGGAGGAAGGATCGGAAGAAAAGCCGTATGAACTGGTGCTCGTGTTTCCGGCGTCGCCGCAGCGCGACGAGAAGCTGGTGGAAGAAGCGCTGAACAAACTCCTCATCGAAAAAATCAACGCCACCATCGACCTCCGGCCGATCGACTGGGGCCAATGGGAAGAAACCCGCAACCTGATGATCGGCGCCAGGGAGAAAGTCGACATCTATTTCACCGCACAATGGACCGGACATGCCGTCAACGTTGCACAGGGCGCTTTTCTGCCTCTCAACGACCTGCTGCAAACCCATGGACGGGGCATCCTGGAAACCCTCGACCCGGTCATTCTGGAAGGATCCAAAATCAACGGCATCAACTACTCCGTACCCACCAACAAGGAATTCGCCGAACAGGGCGGCATCATTTACCGGACCGATGTGGCCGAACAGTTGAACCTCGACATGAGCCAGGTGAAAACCGTTGCCGACCTGGAACCGATTTTCGCCAAAGTGAAAGCCGAAACGGACATGATTCCGCTGTTCGTGCGGGACGGCGAAAATTTCGGCACCCACTACATCTCCAACCTGGACTTTCTCGGCGATGCCAAAATCGACGGCGTCATCCTGAAAGACGGCACCGACACGACGGTCCGCTCCATGCTGGAAACCCCGCGCTATCTGGACATGCTGGCGATTGCCCGCGATTTCTATGAAAAAGGCTACGTCAACGCCGACGCGGCAAGCACGAAAACGTTTACAACCGATGCGTTGAAAAGCGGGCAATATTTTGCCATCGTCGCTTCCCTGAAACCGGGCAAGGACAAGGAAACGGAGCTGGCGGCCGGGCTTGTCGGCAAGCTGGGCCAGATTCCGCTCAACGAGGCCACCATCACGACGGGGGTCACGACAGGGGCGATGCTGGCGATTTCCGCCACCAGTGAAAATCCGGAGAAGGCGATGGCGTTCATCAACCTGTTGCATACCGACAAGGCCATCATCAACCTTCTCAATTTCGGCATCGAGGGCGTGCATTATACGCGGAACGGGGAAATCATCAGCCCGACGGACCGGACGCCGGATTACGCGCTGAACGCCGCCTGGGAATTCGGCAACCAGTTTCTGAACTACGTCTGGGAATCGGAATCGCCGACCAAATGGGAGGAGTTTGCGAGATTCAACGAACAGGGATACCGCTCGCCGGCCTTCGGCTTTGCCTTCGATTCGCGGCCGGTCGAGGCGGAAGTGGCCGCCCTGTTCAACGTCATGAACCAATATCGCACGTCCCTGGAAACGGGCGCGATCAACCCGGCCGAATACGTGCCCAGGGTGCTGGAAGCGGCGAAGGCCGCGGGCCTGGACGCGATCATTGCCGAAAAGCAGCGGCAGCTGGATCAATTTCTGGCGAACCGGTGACGGGGGTCGGAGAAAGATGCGGAAGCAAGCGGTCTGTGCAGGCCGGCGGACGGATGCATGACCGGATGCAACAGCGGCAAAAATGAAACCAAACGAACGGCGGAGCCGGCGGCTTCGCCTTTTTGCGTTCCGAACATAATTTGCCCCATTCATGGACGGTCTCGTGTGATCTTTGATATAATTGATTGGGACTTTATGCGGTAAGCTATGGAATGGAATCGAACCGAATTCAAAAAAAGGATACCAACAGGAGGGGACAATGGGAACGTACATCAACAACTACGTCATGGTCGCCATTTTTTTGGGGCTCGGCATCTTCCTGCCGATTGCGGCCATTTCGGTTGTCGGAAGAATCCTTCGTCCGCACCGGCCGACCTCGCTCAAGGCGGAGACGTATGAAAGCGGCAACAAGCCGTTCATGGAAAGCCGCATTCGCTACAATGCACGTTATTATTTGTTTGCCCTGATGTTCATCGTGTTTGACGTGGAAGTGGTGTTTTTGTACCCTTGGGCCGTTGCTTACAACAAGCTCGGCCTGTTTGCCCTGATTGAAATGCTGATCTTCGTCGGCATGCTGATCATCGGGCTTGTCTATGCCTGGAAAAAGAAGGTGCTGCAATGGAACTGAATCTGTCTGCCCTTGCGCCGGCCGAACAGCAAGAACTGGAGCGCAACGTGTTGTTGACCACCGTTGAGCAACTGAAGGCCTGGGCGCGCAGCAACTCGCTGTGGCCGCTCTCCTTCGGCCTGGCTTGCTGCGCCATCGAGATGATGGCCAGCGGCGGTTCCCATTACGATCTGGACCGGATGGGAACCATCTTCCGCGCATCGCCGCGGCAAGCCGACGTCATGATCGTAGCGGGCACCGTCACGAAGAAGATGGCCCCCCTGTTGCACCAATTGTACGAGCAAATGCCTGAACCGAAGTGGGTCATCTCCATGGGAGCCTGCGCCAACGCCGGCGGCCCGTACGTGAAATCTTACAGCGTCGTCAAGGGCGTGGACCAGATCGTGCCGGTGGACGTGTACATTCCCGGCTGCCCGCCGAACCCGGCCGCGCTCATCTACGGCATCATGAAACTGCAGGAGAAAATCCGTTACGAGGCAAAAACCGGTAAGCAGGTGACGAATCAATGAGCGAAGAGACGAAAAAGCCGACCGAAGCGGGCGATCAGGATACGTTGAAACCCGCGGAGCCGGCCGCGGCGGAAACGCCGAAACAAGCCGCCGAACCCGAAACGAAGCGGGAAGAGCCGGCAAGCGCGGAACCGTCCAAGCCCGCGGAGGCCGCGGCGCCGAAACCGGCTGGCGGCGAAAAACCGGCAGCGGCACCGAAAGCCGCCGATCCGGACCGCGCCGCCAGGGATGCCGCCCGTGCAGAGCGGCTCGCGGCCCGTGCCGCGGCGAAAGCGGCGGGAGGGGCAGGCGGTGCGGCGGCCGGCGCGGATGGCGCAGCGGCTGCGGAAGCGCCCCCGAAGGAGCCGTCCCCGAACCAGCCGAAACTGGACCGGCTGGTCGCCATCCTGAAAGAGCAAATCGGCGAAGATGCGGTGGTGGAAGCCTACATCAACGAGATGGACCGGCACACGCCCACCGTGGTGGCGGACAAAAACCGCTGGCACGATATCGCCCTGTTGTTGCGGGATCATCCCGAGCTGAAACTGCATTATTTGCGGAATTTGTCCGGCGTCGATTATGAAACCCATCTGGAGACCGTCTACCATCTGGTCAACCTGCAGGAGAAATTGACCTACTGTTTCAAGGTGCGCACGGACCGCGAACAGGCGGAGATCCCTTCCGTTGCCGATGTGTGGTCGGGAGCCAACTGGAATGAGCGGGAAGCGTACGATCTGCTCGGCATCCGCTTCACCGGCCATCCGAACCTCGTGCGGATCATGCTGCCGGATGACTGGGTCGGACATCCCCTGCGCAAAGACTACGTTCCCGTCGATCCGGAGGTGTAAAGAGTGACAGTCAGAACGGAAGAATTGATTCTGAACGTGGGTCCGCAGCATCCGAGTACCCACGGCGTGCTCCGGCTCATCCTTCACCTGGACGGGGAAGTGATCACGAAGGCCATACCCGTGATCGGCTATTTGCACCGGGGGACGGAGAAGCTGGCGGAAAACCTGAACTACACGCAAATCATCCCGTACACCGACCGGATGGACTACGTGTCGGCGATGACCAACAACTACGTGCTTTGCCATACCGTGGAGACCGCCATGGGCATCGAAGTGCCCGAACGGGCGGAATACATCCGCGTCATCTGCATGGAATTGCAGCGCATCGCCAGCCACCTGGTCTGGTGGGGCACCTATTTGCTCGACCTCGGCGCGTTGTCGCCGTTCCTGTACGCCTTCAAAGACCGGGAAGACATCCTGAATTTCTTCAACGAGCTGACGGGCGCCCGCATGACGTACAACTACATGCGCGTGGGCGGCGTCAAGTGGGACGTGCCGGACACCTGGATCGAACGGGTGAAGGACTTCGTCCAATACATGAAAAAACGCGTGGACGAATATGAAGCCCTCGTCAGCGGCAACGAAATTTTCCTGAACCGGGTGAAGGGCATCGGCATCATCGACGCGAAAACCGCCCTCGATTACGGCCTCAGCGGCCCGGCCCTGCGCAGCGCCGGCGTCAAATGGGACCTGCGCAGAAACGAACCGTATTCGATTTACGACCGGTTTGACTTTGACATCCCCGTCGGCAAAACCGGGGATTGCCTGGATCGCTACACGGTCCGTATCGAGGAAATCCGGCAAAGCTTGCGCATTTTGGAACAAGCCCTTGCCCAATTCCCTTCGGACGGCGAAATCATGGGCAAGGTGCCCCGCGTCATCCGGCCGCCGGAAGGGGAAGTGTATGTCCGGATCGAATCGCCGCGCGGGGAAATCGGCTGCCATCTCGTTTCGAAGGGCAAGCAGGAACCGTACCGCCTGAAATTCCGTCGCCCGTCGTTCTGGAATTTGCAGATCCTGTCTGAATTGCTCGTCGGCGAATCGATGTCCAACCTGATCGCCATCCTGGGCGGGACCGATATCATTCTCGGGGAGGTTGACGCCTGATGACCCGCTTCATGGAAGATTCGCTGGGCTGGTTGAACTTTGGCGTTTTCGCCGCGAGCGCCGTTGCCCTGTTGTTCATTGTGCTTTTTGTCGTCTGTTACCTGATCTATTTCGAGCGCAAGTTCATCGGCTGGATGCAATACCGCGTCGGCCCGAACCGCGTCGGTCCTTTCGGATTGCTGCAATCCATCGCCGACGTGGCCAAACTGCTGCTCAAGGAAGACGTCATTCCGAAACGGGCCGACCGCGACCTGTTCGTCCTGGCGCCGGTGCTCACCTTCATTCCCGCCTTCACCGTGCTGGCGGTCATTCCGTACACGGAAGAGCTGTATTTCACCAATTTGAATGTCGGGGTGCTGTATTACATCGCGGTGTCCGGCATTTCCATCATCGGCATCGTCATCGCCGGATGGGCGTCCAACAACAGCTATTCGCTGCTCGGCGCCATGCGTTCCGGCGCGCAGATGATCAGCTACGAAATTCCGCTGGTCATGTCCATCCTCGGCACCGTGCTCATTTCGGGTTCGATGAACATCCGCACGATCGTCATCGAACAGGAAGGCTGGTTCTGGAATTGGAATATTTTCCCGCAAATCATCGGGTTCCTCGTATTCATGGTGGCCGCCGTGGCGGAGCTGGCCCGTACGCCCTTTGACTTGCCGGAAGCGGAAAACGAACTTGTCGCCGGATATCACGTCGAATATACCGGCTTCCGTTTTGCCTTCTTCATGCTTTCCGAATATGTGTACATGATCGCCATGAGCGGACTGGCCACCGCCATTTTCCTGGGCGGCTGGCACGCGCCGGCTCCGTTCCTCGACTTCATTCCGGGGATCGTCTGGTTCCTGCTCAAATGGGCGTTCTGTGTCTTTTTCCTGTTCTGGCTCCGCGCAACGATGCCGCGGGTGCGGATCGACCAGCTGATGACCTTCGGCTGGCGGTACCTGATCCCGCTTTCGCTCGTCAACATATTCCTTACGGCAATCATCATGCAGATTGTCCGATAAACCCATTGCGGGGAAGAAAGGGGATTGCCTAAGTGAAAGGTCTTGTCAAAGGGCTGGGTGTTTCGCTGAAAACGCTGGTGGCCAAAAAAGCGACATTGCGCTATCCCGACGAACCGATCATCATGCCCGACCGGTTTCGCGGCATCCAGCATTTCGACGCGGAAAAGTGCATCGTCTGCAACCAGTGCGCGCGGATTTGCCCGACGGAGTGCATCACGCTCACCGGCAAGCGGAACCCGGATCCGGAAAGCAAACAGAAACTGGTCATCGACACGTATGACATCAACTTCGAGATTTGCATCCTGTGCGACCTGTGCACGGAAGTGTGCCCGACGGAAGCCATCGTGATGACCAACAACTTCGAGCTGGCCACCTACAGCCGTGACGAATTGTTCAAGGACATGGCGTGGCTGCAAAGCAACAACACGAACATCCGCAAAGAAAACCATCCCGCCAAGCCGGCCGCCAAAGCGGCCAAGGGAGGGGAATGAGCGATGGGAGGGCTCTCCGTCATGTGGGATAACCTTACGGCCTTCTTCTCCCACGGGCCGAACATCGTGTTTACGGTGCTGGCCGTCGTCATCATCAGCGCGGCCGTGCTCATGATCAATTTTGACAAAATCGTGCACATGGTGCTGGCCATGGCCCTCGCCTTCATCGGTCTCGGGGGACTGTACATCCTGCTGGCGGCGGAATTCGTCGCCATCGTGCAAATCCTCATCTACGGCGGCGCCATGACCATTCTGATGATTTTCGGCATCATGATGACCCGGCACAAAAACCAGGAAGAAGAAGCAAAACGCCCGGTTCACAACGTGCTGCTTCTGATCGGCGTCGTCGCCCTGTTCGGCATCCTGTTCTACGCCATCCAGGGCACCGCGTTTGTCACCGGTGCGCCGCTTGATCCCGGCTCCGACAACACGGCGGCGATCGGCGAACTCATTTTCAACAACCATGTCATTCCGTTCGAATTGGTGTCGGTGCTGCTCACCGTCGCCTTCATCGGCGCGATTGTCATGGCGAAGCGGGAGGAGGAGTGACGGATGGACAACATCTTGCCGTCTTACCTGATCCTTGGCGCCATCCTGTTCTGCATCGGGCTGTACGGTGCCCTGTCGAAAAAGAACGCGGTCATCGTGCTTTTGTCCATTGAACTGATGCTCAACGCCAGCAACCTGAATTTTGTCGCCTTTGCCAAATACGGGCCGAACCCCGCCCTCTCCGGGCAGATTTTCTCCCTGTTCACGATCACCATCGCGGCGGCGGAAGCGGCGGTCGGCGTGGCCATTTTGCTCGCGCTCTTCCGCAACAAAGGCACCAGCGACGTTGTGGAAATGGATCATTTGAAACATTGACGGGCTTATCTTCTTCAGGAAAGGAAGATCGATAGCAAATGGAATCCACTTACGCACAGTTTGCCTGGATCGTCCCGCTGGCGCCGCTCGTCGCGTTCCTGTTGCTCCTGGCGGTCGGCAGACAGGTGAACCGCTTCAGCGCGCACATCGGGTTTGCCGCGACGCTGGTGTCGTTCATCTTCGCCCTGCTGGTGTTCGTCGAGCGGCTCGGCGAAGGGTCGGCCTACGTGTGGCAGGACTGGGACTGGCTGACGATCGGCGGCACCGCCATCGGCCTCGGCTTTGAGGTGAACAACCTCAACGCGCTCATGCTGGTCATCGTGTCCGGCGTCAGCATGCTGGTCAATCTGTATTCGGCCGGCTACATGAAAGGCGATCCGCGCTACTCCGTGTTTTTCGGGTACGTGGCGCTGTTCACCTTTTCCATGCTGGGGCTTGTCCTTTCGTCCAACCTGCTTGAACTGTACATCTTCTGGGAGCTTGTCGGCGTCTGTTCGTTCCTGCTGATCGGCTTCTGGTATTTCAAACCGGAGGCGAAGGCGGCGGCGAAGAAGGCGTTTATCGTCACCCGGATCGGCGACGTCGGGCTCCTGATCGCCATCCTGATTCTGTATTGGCAAGTGCCGTATCACGATCTCGGCTTCGTCAATCTGGCCAACGCGGTGACCGAAGGCGCCATCGAGCCGGGCGTCCTGACCCTCGTGGCGATTTTGATTTTCGTCGGGGCCGTCGGCAAATCGGGCCAATTCCCGTTGCATACATGGCTTCCGGACGCGATGGAAGGCCCGACGCCGATTTCCGCGCTCATCCACGCGGCCACCATGGTGGCGGCCGGCGTCTATCTCGTGGCGCGCACGTTCTTCATCTTTGAATCGTCCGCCGCGGCGATGACCGTCGTGGCCGTCGTCGGCGCCTTCACGGCGCTGTTCGCCGCGACGATCGGCGTGGCGCAAAACGACATCAAACGGGTGCTGGCCTATTCCACGGTCAGCCAGCTCGGCTACATGATGATGGCCCTCGGCGTCGGCGCCCAGGTGGCGGCCATGTTCCACCTGACGACCCACGCCTTCTTCAAGGCGCTCCTGTTCCTCGCCGCCGGCAGCGTCATCCACGCCGTCGGCAAACAGGACGTGAACGAGCTGGGCGGGCTCGGCAAGAAAATGAAAGTCACCGCATGGACGTTCGCCATCGGCGCGCTGGCGCTCTCCGGCCTGTTCCCGCTGTCCGGGTTCTGGTCGAAGGACGCCATCCTGACGGAAGCGCTGCACGAGAACGTGCTGTACTTCATCGTCGGCCTGATTGCGGCGTTCTTTACCGCCTTCTACATGGCGCGGCTGTTCTTCCTGATTTTCGCCGGCAAACCGCGGTCGTCCCATGACGGGCACGAGCCGCACGAATCGCCCGCCGTCATGACCGTGCCGCTGGTCATTCTGGCGGTGCTGGCGGTCGTGGCCGGGTTCATCTTCACCCCGTTCAACTCCTGGTTCGGCGATTGGCTGTCGGGCCAACCGGCGGGTGAACATGCGAACTGGACGGTCATCATCCTGTCCAACCTGACGGCGCTTCTCGGCATCGGCCTCGGCTGGCTCATGTACGGCAAACGGTCGATCGACAGCGAAGCCGTCGCCGCCAAATTCGGCTGGCTGCACAAGCTGGTGCAGAACAAGTATTACATCGACGAAATTTACGATGCCGTCATCGTGAAACCGGTCAAGGCGCTCGGCGACTTCCTGCACCTGGTGGACCGGTTCGTGGTGGACGGCGTGGTGAAACTGTTCGCCGGAAGCGCGCTGCTCATCGGCAGATTGGGGACCCGCATGCAGAACGGACAATTGCAGGGATACGGGCTCGTATCGCTGCTCGGCATCGTCCTCCTGATGGTGCTGCTCGCGGGAAGGAGGTTCTTCCATGTTGGATAACTGGCCGCTTCTTTCGCTCATCATCTTTTCCCCGCTGCTCGGCGTGCTGGTGCTGGCGTTTCTGCCGAAGCATAACGGCCGCCTGATCAAAATCGTCGGCATTGCGGCAACCGTGCTGCCGCTTCTGTTCTCGCTTGTCCTGTTTGCCGGATACGACCGGGATTCCGCAGATTCGGTGCAATACACCGAGGAAGCCCAATGGATCACGGTGGACCTGCAACGGGACCAAAGCGAACTGGAGCAACTCGGCAGCCTGAAACTGGTCTTCAATTACAAAGTCGGCGCCGACGGGCTGTCCGTCGCCATGATCACGCTCACGGCCATCGTGGCGCTGATGGCGGCGCTCGCATCGGTGCACATCAAGAAGCGCTGGAAACTGTACTTTATCCTGTTCCTGCTGCTGGAAACCGGCATGCTCGGCGTCTTCGCGGCAAGGGATCTGTTCCTGTTCTTCGTGTTCTTTGAAGTCACCCTCGTCACCACCTTCTTCCTGATCGGCATCTGGGGCTTCAAACATCGGGAGAAGGCGGCCAACAAGTTTTTGATTTACAACGGCATCGGTTCGGCGTTCATGCTGATCGGCTTCCTCCTGCTCGTCGTGACCGCGGGCTTCTCCCTGTTCATCGGCGGGGATACGAATTTGCCGGCGGGCACGTATTCGGCCGACCTGGACGTCATTGCCGCCAACCTGAATGACAGCGGCAGCTTTGCGAACCTGGTCACGAGGGACAATCCGTTCCAGCTTGCCGGCGGGCTTGCCTGGTTCGCCTTCATCATGATTTTGCTGGCATTCGCCATCAAATTGCCGGTGTTCCCGTTCCACACCTGGATGTTGAAAGTGCACGGGGAGGCGCCGCCCGCAGTGGTCATGATCCACTCCGGGATCCTGCTCAAGATGGGGGGCTACGGCCTTGTGCGGTTCGGGGCGGGACTGTTCCCCGAACAGATCCGTGATTTCGCCTTCGTGCTGGCCCTCTTCGGTGTCATCAACATTTTGTACGGCGCGCTGATCGCCTTCCGGCAGACGGACATCCGGCTTGTGCTGGCCTACTCCAGCGTCAGCCACATGGGGATCGTCCTGCTCGGCATTGCGGCGCTGAACAACGCCGGCTTCCAGGGCGCGCTGTTCCAGATGGTGTCCCACGGGCTCATCTCCGCGCTCCTGTTCCTGATCGTCGGCAGCCTGTACGAACGGACCGGCACTTTCGAGACGAAGGAACTGGGCGGCCTCGCCAAGACGGCGCCGTTCATGTGCGGCGTGCTTCTGGCGGGCGGCATGGCCTCCCTCGGCTTGCCCGGCCTGTCCGGCTTCGTCAGCGAGTTCATGGCCTTCGCCGGCCTGTTCGACGCGATGCCGGTCATGACCGCCATCGGCGTGCTCGGCATCATTCTCGCCGCCGCCTACGTGCTCCGCGCGTTCCTGCGGATGACGTACGGTCCGATGCCGGAACGGTTCGAGGGCGTGAAGGACGCCCGCCTCGTGGAGGCATTCCCGATGGCCGTGCTGCTCGCGCTCATCGTGCTGATCGGCGTGTATCCCGCCATCCTGAGCGATTCGCTGCAGCAGTCGGTTGACGCAATCGTACAAAACATCGCCGGAAAGATCGGAGGTTGAGCACATGGAACTCATGCGACTTCAAGCAGCGGATTTGGCGCATCTCGCTCCCGAGCTTGCACTCCTGATCGGCACGGCGGTGCTCACGATTCTCGATTTGGTTTTGCCCGGGCGGGGAAGACGCAGCTTCGTCGCCTGGCTGTCCCTGGTCACCATCGCCGTCTCCGCCGTCCTGGTGATCCTGCAGCTCGGCCAGGAACCGGTCGGCCTGCTTGCCAACAGCTATCGGGTGGACGATTTCGGCAACCTGTTCAAGCTGCTGTTCCTCGGCGGTGCCGCGCTCGTCGTGCTCATGGGCATCGGATCGCTGAAGGAAGACGACATTCCGCACCTCGGCGAACTGTACTACCTGGTGTTGCCGGCGACCCTCGGCGCGATGGTGATGGTGTCTTCGGCCGACCTGATCACGCTGTTCGTCGGCCTCGAATTGCTCAGCATCACGTCCTACATTCTGGTGGGCATGCGGAAGAAGAGCATCGCGTCGACCGAATCGGCGTTCAAATACGTCGTGCTCGGCAGCATCGCTTCCGCCTTCATCCTGTACGGCATCTCCTTCGTCTACGGGATCACCGGTTCGACGAACCTGGCCGAAATCCGGCAGACGGGTGCGATGTACCTGGCCATCGGCGGATACGGCAAACTGATGTACCTGAGTTTGTTCCTGATGCTCGCCGGTTTCGCCTTCAAGATTGCCGCGGCTCCGTTCCATCAATGGGCGCCTGACGTGTACCAGGGAGCGCCGACTCCCGTCATGGCGTTCCTGGCCACGGTTTCCAAGGCGGCCGCCTTCGCCATGCTGTTCCGTGTCACCTACATGCTGTTCATCAGCGTCGGCACGAACGATTTGCCCTTGTCCGACGACATGTTCCTCGCTTTCGCCGTGCTGGCTGCGGCGGCCATGATCGTCGGCAACCTGCTGGCGCTCCGGCAGCGGAACATGAAGCGGCTGCTCGCCTATTCCGGCGTGGCCAACGCCGGTTACCTGCTGGTGCCGCTGGCCGAGCAAATGTCGAACTATCACGTCAATAACTTTTCGGAACTGTATTATTACCTGATTGCCTACTTCCTGATGAACATCGGCGCCGTGGCCGTTTTGAGCGCAGTCAGCGGCGGCGATAACGACGAGATGAACGCCTTCGCCGGGTTGTACCACCGCGCGCCGGCGACCGCCATCGCCATGGTGGTGCTGGTGCTGTCCCTCGCCGGCCTGCCGGTGACCGCCGGATTTTTCGGGAAGCTGTACATCCTGCTCGGCGCCCTGCACGTCGGGCTCCACTGGCTGGCGGTCGTCATGATCGTCACCAGCGTCATCTCGTACTACTACTACTTCTCCATCGTGCGGCAAATGTTCATGCGTCCCGGCCCGGATGACAAACCGGTGCGCGTGAATGCGGCGCAGGGCATCGTCATCTGGCTGACCGCCGCGGCCACCGTGCTGCTCGGGTTTTTCCCGCAGTGGGTGCTTCGGGGCATCACCGAAATCTTCTCCCTGGCGCAAGACTTCTTCTTCCTGTGAGTCCGAAAACGGCCGGGATCCGGCGGGAAACGCCGGGGGGCGATGCCCCGCCGGTCCCGGTTTGGCCTTATCGGCTCCAGGCAACGTCAGCGTTGCTATTTGGCGATTGTAGCGATCGCGTTTGTCTGCTAAAATGTGTTGCGCGAACCGTCTGAGCACAAGCGGCTTTGGCGGTTTTTTCTCGTTCACCCGCGGGCAACGACTGCGAATCGGAATGATTCGGGAGATCGGGTCGGGCGGCAAAACGGCATGTCCGGGTTGCCGCGAGGGGACCTGGCGGGAGCATCCGGGCGAAATTTTGCGTTTTTTCCGGGAACCGGAAAAATTGGCGGCCTTTTGGCCGCAACCGCGGCAACGGGACAGCGTATAAACATTAATTGGACGTCAGTGCCGATGGGAGATCGGTTTGCGGCGCAAACTGTAAAGGACTTCCCTTGGAATCGTTTGATTCGAAGCGGTTTGGCATGGACGGGCGGATCAACGGGATTGGACCAGAGAGGGGCGGTAGGGATGAACGGAACAATGCGGCCATCCGGACATACATGGGTCGCGGCCATCGTGGCCGTCGCCATGCTGGCCGTCCTTCTTGTGCCGCCCGCGGACGTTGCCGCGCATTCATCCCTCGCGGCCGCCTCCGGCCTGCAGACGAGCGCTCCGTTGACGGAGCCGTCCGTTCACGGCTCATCGCCGCATGCTGCGGCCGGCGCAAGCGCCGGGGATTTGCCGGATGAACCGGTGATCGCCGCAGGCCCGGCCGAAAGCCGGAACGGCAGTTGGATCGCCAAATGGGCAACGGCGCCGCCGGAGGCGTTCCTCGCGGAAAGCGAAATCGTCGAGGACAAGAAAAGTCTCGGGGTGCTCGTCGTCCGTCCGAAGGACGGCCTTTCGCCCGGAGAATGGGCCGCCCGTTGGCAAAGCCATCCGGATCTCGTCTACCTGCACCCCAATCAGAAAGTACAAGCGCTTTTTACGCCGAACGATGAGTATTTTGCCGCCCAGGAATATTTGCGGCAAATTCGCGCGCCCGAGGCCTGGGACACGATGCGGCACGCCCGTGACGTGACGGTGGCAGTCATCGATACCGGGGTCGACCTGACCCATCCGGATTTGGCCGACCGCATCGTCGAGGGCACCAATCTGGTCAAGCCGGGAACGCCGCCGAAGGATGACCACGGACACGGCACGAACGTGGCCGGCGTCATCGCGGCCATCGGCAACAACGGCATCGGCACCGCCGGATTGGCCTGGACGGTCAAGCTGATGCCGATCAAGGCATTGGAATCGGACGGGCTCGGGGATGAAGACAAGCTTGGCGAGGCGATTCGCTACGCGGTGGATGCGGGGGCGAACATCGTCGTCATGTCCCTCGGCCTCAACCGGTATTCTCCTTTCCTGAAGGAAATCGTCGACTATGCCGAACAGAAGGGTGTATTGCTCGTGTCGGCCGCCGGCAATGAAGGGCGGGACGTGAAATTTCCGGCTGCGTATCCGACGGTGCTCGCCGTCGGCGGTGCATCCGTCAACAACCGGGTGCGGATGGAGTCGAACCACGGGCCGGAGATCGATCTGGTTGCGCCCTGGGAAGTGTTCACGACGGCCATGGGCAACGATTACGCCTACAACCAGGGCACTTCGATGGCCGCTCCGCAGGTGGCGGGCGCTGCGGCGCTCGTGCTGTCCGCCTGGCCGCAGTTCAAACCGTACGAAGTGCGCAACCTGCTTCGGCAAACCGCCCTGGACATCGGCGACAAGGGCTGGGATCCCCGTGCCGGTTACGGGCTTCTGCAGGTGGACCGGGCGCTGTCCGGCGTCTACCTGACGGACATGTACGAACCGAACAACAGCCGCAACACGGCGGCCCGATTGCCGCTGGATACGGAAATTTACGGGGAATTGTCCGGCGGAGCGGATCAGGACTGGTTCGAGATCAAGCCCGACTACCGGGGGACGGTGACGGTTTATTTTGCGGCGGCGGAAGGGGCCGACACCCGGCGTCCGAACATTCGCCTTCTGCTTTCCCGCGGCGGAAGCCAGGCGGATGAAGTGTTTGACGACATTTTGACCCATCCTCCGAAGTTTTCGGTGAACAAGGGGCAACCGGTGCGCATCCGGATCCAGTACGCCAGTACGCAGGTTCAGGTTCCTTTTGTCTACAAGCTCAGAACCGAATTCGCCATTTACGCCGACAGCTTCGAGGACAACGACCGGCAGTTCAAGGCCTGGAACATGTCGGGCAACGAAATGACGCTGACCGGAACGTTCCACAAGCTGAACGACCAGGACTGGTATGCCGTCAACGTGACGGAATCCGCCACCCTCAATTTGACGGTGGAACCGGACTCGATGCGGATGGATGTCGCCATCCTCGTGCAAAAAAGCGGCGAGAAAGCGGTGGTCGTCGACCGTCAGGGAGACGGCGGCAGCGAATCGCTGACGGGGTATGAAGTCAGCCCCGGCCGCTATTACATCCTCGTGCACAACGTCATTTCCGATGACGCTTATCCGGTGCGGGGCGAGTACCGGCTCACGATGAAAATTTCGCCGAAGAAGATCGACCCGAATGAACCGAACAACCGGATCTACCAGGCAACCCGGACGGTGGCCAATACGGAATACGTCGGCCAGTTTGAGACGTCCACCGACCAGGATTGGTTCACGCTGACCGTGACGGAAGAAAGCCTGGTCGAGTTCCACCTGGCCAACATTCCGAAGGACCGCATGATCCTGATGACCCTTTATGATTCCGCCCAGGCCCAGAAACAGCTGGCGGTCAACTCGCTGGGCGAGGACCGGCTTTCCATGTCGGCCGTTCTCGGGCGGGGTACCTACTATATCAAACTGGGATCGAGCCAGGCGTTTTCGCATCAGCTTTACAGTTTCCGGTATACCGTGAGCCCCCTGGTGTCCGGGTTCAAGGACATCAAGGGCCACTGGGCGGAGAAGGAGATCGCGGAACTGGTCCGCAAGAAAGCGGTGTCGGGCTACGGGGATTACACGTTCCGCCCCGATCTGACGATGACCCGAGCGGAAGCCGTGGCCGTGCTGGTGAACGCGTTCAATGTCAAAGGCACCGCCTCCGTCAGCTTCAAGGATGTCCGGCGGACGCACTGGGCATACGGCGTCATCCAGCGGGCGGTCAGCGCCGGGATCGTCACCGGTTTTGAAGACGGCTCCTTCCGTCCCGACCAGAAGGTGAGCCGCGCCGAAATGGCGGCCATGCTGGGCAGGGCCATGGGCCTCAAGGAATCGACCGTGGTCCGGCCGGCATTCCGTGATTTGCGGTCCGACCATTGGGCGGCGGGCTGGATCGACCGGCTTGTCCGCGAAGGCGTGTTGAGCGGATACACGGACGGCACCGTCCGTCCCGAGCAAATCGCCACCCGCGCCGAAGTGGCCGTCATGGTCATCAAAGCGCTGAAAAAGTGACCCGTTCTCCGGAACCGACGGCCGGGCGGCGTGACGCCCCGGACCGGCCTGCCGAAACGGCGGAAACCGGAATTGATGCATCGGGCAACGAACGGGAACGAAATCCGCGTGCCGGTGACACGCAACCGGGCGATCCGAGCCGCGGAACGGAAAAACGAAGGGGGTCTTGCGCGCCGTGCCGCAATCCGACGTAACGGGCATGATTGATTCTGCGCTCCGCATGACGGGCGTTACGGGAATGTTCAGCATTTTATTGACGGTGGTCTGCATCTGGCTCTCCTGGCGGGGGCTGCAGGCGCTTCGCCTGGAATCGTTCCTGAAGGATCCGAAGAGCGGACAGGCGAAGCTGCTTCTCATCCTTGTCTCCATCGCCCTCGGCTACCTGATTGCGCGTTTCGTGCTGGACTACATGACCTGGTCGGGGCAAATCCGCCTCCTGTTTTGACCGGGAATAACTTGATGCCGGATGGCGAACAATGAAAAAGACAGGGACGAGCGGGAGGGCGCTTCCATGAACAAATTGGTGATCCGCGGCGGCAAGCCGCTTTTGGGCAGCGTGAAAATCAACGGGGCCAAAAATGCCGTGCTTCCGGTTCTGGCGGCATCCGTGCTGGCTTCGGAAGGCGAAAGCATCATCCTGGAGGCGCCCCCGCTGGACGATGTGATGACGATGACCCGGGTGCTGACGTCGCTGGGCGCCGGGGTGACGTTCAGAGGCGGCCGCATTGCCGTGGATGCGACCGATTTGCGTTCCTGTGAAGCGGAATACGAACATGTGCGCAAAATGCGCGCCTCCTTCCTGGTGACGGGTCCGCTGCTTGCCCGTTTCGGACGGGCCAGGGTGGCTTTGCCGGGCGGCTGCGCCATCGGCACGAGGCCCATTGACCAGCATCTGAAAGGGTTCGAAGCGATGGGGGCGGAAATCGGATTCGGCCACGGCTACATAGAAGCCGTCGTGAACGGTCGGCTCAAGGGAGCCAAAATCTATCTGGACGTGCCGAGTGTCGGCGCGACGGAAAACATCATGATGGCGGCCGCGCTGGCCGAAGGGCAGACCGTCATCGAGAACGCCGCCAGGGAGCCGGAAATCGTCGATCTGGCGAACTTTTTGAACGCCATGGGCGCGAAAGTGCGGGGAGCGGGAACCGGGCAAATCCGCATCGAAGGGGTGGAGCGGCTCTCCGGCGCCGCCCATGCGGTCATTCCCGACCGCATTGAAGCGGGCACGTTCATGGTCGCCGCCGCCATCACCGGCGGGCGCGTCTTTCTCGAGGGCGCCATCGCCGACCATCTGCGCCCGGTTATTTCCAAAATGCAGGAAATGGGCGTCGTCATCGAGGAAGACGAAAACGGCCTTGCCGTCTCCGCGCCGAACCGGCTCGTCAACGTCGACATCAAGACGCTTCCCCATCCCGGATTCCCGACCGACATGCAGGCCCAGATGATGGCGCTCATGCTCGTGTCGGAGGGCACCGGCATGGTGACGGAAACGGTGTTCGAAAACCGGTTCATGCACGTGGATGAACTGGTGAAACTGGGCGCCCAGATCAAGGTGGAGGGAAGGACGGCCGTGGTCACCGGCGGCGCCAGGCTGACCGGCGCGCCGCTCAACGCCACCGATCTCCGGGCGGGAGCCGCCCTCATCGCCGCGGCGTTGGCCGCCGAAGGGGAAAGCGAAGTGACCGGGCTGCACCACATCGAGCGCGGCTATGTGGACATTGCCGGCCGTCTCGCTTCGCTCGGGGCCGATATCCGGCTCGTGCCAGCGGATGCCGCTGCGGAAGCGGAGGAAGAAGCCGGGCTGCGTGACCTGCGCATGTCCGTGCAGCCGTCCTGGGCGTAAGGGCGTTGATCGTCCATGGCCGGGCAAACCGCCTATTGCGCGATCCATCATGAAAAATCGGGATGGCCGAACCCGGCATTTCGCATTCACCAATGAAACATGAAGACGCCTTCGTTTTCCCGTACGGGACAAACGCGGAAGGGGTCTTTTTCTTTTTGATCGCAAAAAAAAGAATAGAAACGCTTTCTATCGGTTCTAGTATCTCTACTTTCCTCATAAGGTAATACTGGAAATGCGGGAGACTGTCGATTCGGGCGGGCAGCCGCCAACCGGACAGACACAAGGGCGCAAAACCCGCCAGGGAGACGGAGGAGGAGATCATGCTGGACCGGGTCATGAAGCAGCAACATTCGGAACGCGTTTGGCCGTTGCGAAGAAGGCGGCTGCGGCCGCCGTCCGGAGCGTGGGCCGCCATGGTATCCAGGCTCGGGCAATGGGTGAACCCCGCAATCCCGTCGAGGGCGCGGGCGTACGGGGAACGTTCCGCGGCCGTCGAAAGGGCGCTCCCCCTGGTGTGGCTCATGCTCATGCTGGGGGCGGCGATTGTCGGAGCCGTCACCATCGCGTGGAAGGAGCGGGGAAGTTCGGGCGCTGCCGCAATCGTCGAACCGTTGCCGCAGGCCCGCCTGCAGAACGAAAGTCGGACGGCCCCGCTGGATGAGCCGCTGCCGATCACGTTTCCGATCTATCTGACCGGCGAAGGGCGGATCGAGTCGGTGACGCTGGAGCAATACGTGCGGGGCGTCGTGGCGGCGGAAATGCCCATCGAATTTGAACTCGAGGCGCTCAAGGCCCAGGCGATCGCCGCCCGCACCTACATCGCGCGACGGTTCGAAAAGAAGGACGTCAGCAACATGCCGGTGGCCGGGGCCTGGGTGACGGATTCGGTGGCGCATCAGGCGTATTTGACCGAAGGTGACATTTTGGACAAATGGACGGGCCCGGAGCGGGAAGCGAATCTGGCCAAACTGGACCGGGCGGTGCAAGAAACCCGCAATCTGATCATGACCCACGAAGGCGAACCGATTCTCGCGGTCTATTTTTCCACCAGCAACGGCTACACGGAAAATTCGGAAGACTACTGGTCGGAGCGCCTCCCCTACCTGCGCAGCGTGGAGAGCGGATGGGACCGGGACGTGTCCCCGAAATTCCGCACCGTGGTGCGCATGCCGATTGATGAGTTTGCCGACAAGCTCGGCATCGACGGGAGGAAGGCGGACCAAATCCGGATTCTGGAACGGACGGAAGGCCGGCGCGTGGCCAAGATCCGGATCGGCGGCGTGACGTTCACCGGCCGTGAAGTCCGCGAGAAGCTGGGCCTCCCGTCCACCGGGTTTACCATCCGGGCGGACGGCGGCGACGCGGTCATTACCGTCACCGGCCACGGGCACGGCGTCGGCATGAGCCAGTACGGCGCCCAGGGCATGGCGCTCGCCGGCTACAAGGCGGAAGACATCCTGACCCACTACTATTCCGGCATCACCATCGAACGCTACAAGGGTCCCGATTCGATGTTGGCGGGGGCATCGGGGGAAAACTAGGGCATTTCCGCGAAAGAATAGAACCGGACGGCCGTCCGATAGAGGCGTTCCGCGCCGATTCCGCAACAAATCAATCAATTCGGCCATCACCCAAGTATAAAAGACTTGCAAATGGCAACAATGGGTAACGAGGTGATGTGCCAATGAATGACAGCAAACAGAAGAAAGTGCGGGAATCGGCGGCGAAAACCGAAACAGCCCCCGGTACCGCACCGGCGGCGGATTCCGCGCAACTGTCGGATACCGCCCAAGAGAAAGAGAGAGAGAACCGGACAACCGGCACGGTCGGATACCGTCCGAAACCGGCGGCGGGTAAACGGCTGTTCCCCCGCAAATGGATGTACCCGGCCACGTACCTGGCGGCAGCGGCAATCATTCTGGCATTGATGTGGTGGATCCAGGACCTGCGCGGTCCGGAGACGGAAAACAAGACGGAGGAAGCCGCGGAAAGCGTACAGCACGAAGGAATGGTGCAGGAAGGCGAAGAGGCGCTGCCCGCCGGCGCGCCGGCGGAGCGGATGCAATGGCCGGCCGATCCGGCTGAAGCGGAAGTGGTGATGCCGTTCTACGACCCCGCCGCTTCCAGCGACGAGAAGCAGGCGGCCATCCTGCAACAGGGCAACCGGTATACGCCGAACACCGGCATCGTCATGGCCCGCGAGGACAACGCCACCTTCGACGTGCGCGCCGCGCTGTCCGGCGAAGTGACCCGTTCGGAGAAAGTGCCGGCGGTGGGCAACCTTGTCGAAATCACCCATGAAGACGGGCTCAAGACGATCTACTACAGCCTCACCGACGTGGCGGTGCGCGCCGGCGACCGGGTGACCCAGGGCGACCTGATCGGCAAAGCCGGACGGAACGAACTGGGCAAAGACTTCGGCGTCCATCTCCATTTTGAAGTGCACAAGGACGGCGAACCCGTCAACCCGGCGATGCTGCTCGGGGATCCGGCCGAAGCCGGACAAACCGGAGAAACCGGATTGACGGACAACGCCGGGCAACCTGATGCTGCCGGGGATTCCGCAGACCACGCCGGTAAGGAAACGGACGCGGCCGAACAAACGAAGCCGCAGGAGTGACGACAGCGCCGGCTTGACCGGCGGACAACCAAAAAGACCGTTTGCGCAAGCGGCGCAGACGGCCTTTTTTTTTGCGTTCCGGGCGGGCCGGCCGATTTTCCGGCCCTTGTCTGCACGGCGAGTGACGGAGATTTTTGACGGGGAAAATATTTATCGGAATTAAGCTTGTCACCCCCGGCAAACAAAGAATATCCACCCTGCCTGCTCATATAATGTACCAAACGATTTCAAGCAGGGAGGCGAGGGGCGTGCACGATTACATCAAGGAAAGGACGATCCGAATCGGCCGGTGCGTGGTCGAAACGAGAAATACGGTGCGGATGATCGCCAAGGAATTCGGGGTTTCCAAAAGCACGGTTCACAAGGACCTGACGGAACGGCTGCCCGAAATCAATCCGGATTTGGCGAACCAGGTCAAATCGATTCTCGAATACCACAAGTCGGTCCGACATCTGCGGGGCGGGGAAGCGACAAAAATCAAGTACAAAAAGTACCGCAGCCAAAAAAGCGACAACCTCGTGACCACCCGCTCCTGATCGCGCGCCGATCGCCCGCCGGCTGAAAAAAATCGGACAGGATGGACGACATTTAGAGGATTTTTGCAACTTCGCAGCGAATGGAATGAAGGAATCACCAGAACCCGACAACATCCGGCGCAACGGATGCCGTCATCATTTTGAGCAGCGCATGCGCCGTCGACACGGGTTCGCCCGCCATGCGTGCGGGGCGAATCGGGCGGCTGGGCTTGGGAGGAAGCAGGAAATGCTGAACAAAGATATCGGAATCGACCTTGGTACGGCCAACGTACTCATCCATGTCAAGGGACGGGGCGTCGTGCTCGATGAGCCTTCGGTCGTCGCGATCATGAGCGATACGAAACAGGTGCTGGAAGTCGGCGAGGAGGCCCGCCGCATGGTGGGCCGGACGCCGGGCAGCATCGTGGCCATCCGGCCGCTGCGCGACGGTGTGATCGCCGACTTCGAAATCACGGAAATCATGCTGAAACATTTCATCCAGAAAGTCGGGGGCAAGAAGTGGTACAGCCATCCCCGCATCCTCATTTGCGCGCCGACGAACATCACGCAGGTGGAGCAGAAGGCGATCCGCGAAGCGGCGGAACGGTGCGGCGCCAAAGAGGTGTTTCTGGAGGACGAGCCGAAAGCGGCGGCCGTCGGCGCGGGCATGGACATTTTCCAGCCGAGCGGCAACATGGTCGTGGACATCGGCGGCGGCACCACGGACATCGCGGTGCTCTCCATGGGCGACATCGTCACGAGCCAATCCGTCAAGGTGGCCGGCGACAAGTTCGACGCGGCCATCATCAAATACATCAAGGACAAGTACAAGCTGCTCATCGGGGAGCGGACGGCGGAAGACGTCAAGGTCAAGATCGGCACGGTTTCACGCGGGCGCAAGGAAGAAATCGACATTCGCGGCCGGGACATGGTGAGCGGCCTGCCCCTCACGATCACGATCCATTCCGGCGAGGTACGGGAAGCGCTGTGGGATTCCGTCACCACGATCATCGCGTCGGCCAAAAGCGTATTGGAGCGGACCCCGCCCGAACTGTCCGCCGACATCATCGACAAGGGCATCATTTTGACCGGCGGCGGCGCGCTGCTGCACGGCCTGGACACGCTGATGGCCGAAGAGCTCAAGGTGCCGGTGCTCATTGCCGAAGACCCGATGCACTGCGTGGTGAAGGGGACCGGCATCATGCTGGACAACCTTGACAAGATGGTCAGCCGGCGCTGACGGCAAAAATAAGGCTAACAATTTCCCGTTTTTTGACCGATAATATACGAATCAGGCGAATTGCACGCCCCTCTGCCTGAAATCGGTCTGTCACGATGATGACAACCCCATGATACGGTGGTGGTTTTGCCATGATGCGAGGCCTTTACGCGGCGGCCAGCGGCATGATCGCGCAGCAGCGCAAACACGACGCGGCCACCAACAACATCGCCAACGTCAACACGCCGGGTTACAAAGCGGTGAACACGGTCATGCGCACGTTTCCGGAAGCGCTCATCCGGGCGATCCGCACCGGCGAAAACGGCCGGAGCGCGCCGATCGGCCGGCTGGCGACGGGCGTGTTTGCAGAGGAATATTTGCCCCTTTTTGTGCAGGGAGACGTCACCGCCACCGGACGCGCCACGGATTTGGCTCTGGTGTCCAACATCCGGGTGGACGGGCTCGCTTTCGACGCGGCGGGCCGCGCGGTGACGGCGGACGGCGAGACGGTCTGGCAGCCCCAGGCGTTCTTTGCCGTTGCCAATGCGGACGGCGAAGTCCGCTTCACGCGCGACGGCCGGTTTGCCGTCAACGAAGCGGGGGAATGGGTGACGGGTTCCGGTTTGCGCCTGCTGGGCGTGAACGGGCAACCGATCCGCACCGCCATCGACCCCGCCGACATCCAGATCACGGCGACGGGTCTCATGCTTGACCGCAATACGGGCGAGCCGCTCGTCGGCGATGACGGCGCAAACCTGCAGATTCTCATCTCTGTCGTGGAGCAGCCCTATAGCCTGATCCGCGAGGGGAACGGCGTGTTTTATTTGGACAACCCCGCAGGCGTCCGGCCGCTGGCGGCCGATGAAGGCGCCGAGGTGAAGCAGGGATACACCGAGAAGTCCAACGTGGATCCGCTGCAAGCCACCGTGGACATGATGACGGCGCTCCGCATGTACGAGGCCAACCAGCAGGTGATCCAGATGTATGACCGCATTCTGGAAAGGACGGTCAACGACATCGGCAAGTTGTTCTGAACGAAGGAGCAGTAAGCCATGAACCATTCGATGATCAACGCCGGCGTGACGATGAACAGCCTGCAGCGCAAGCTGGATCTGATCGCCAATAACCTGGCCAACCTGAACACGACGGGCTACAAAAGGCAAGACGCCACCTTCGACGATTTGCTCACGTCGATCAAGGCGCAGCAGAACAAGACGCTGCCGGGGCGGCTCACCCCGTCGGTGTTGCCCATCGGTTCCGGCGCACGGCTCACCGGCATCAAGCTTGACCTGTCGGAGGGGTCGCTCACGGCCACCGGCAATCCCCTCGATCTCGCCCTGCAAGGGGACGTCATGTTTGAAATCGGCGTGCCGGCCGTTGTCCAAGGGGAGGACGGGGAACCGCAAATCGCGCATGAAGCCGCCTGGACGCGAAACGGCGCGTTCCGGCTCTCTCCCGTCGGCGACGAGGACGGCAACGTCATGCTGGCGAACGCAAGCGGCTATCCCGTGCTCGATGTCGGCAGCGCACCGATCGTCGTGCCGGCCGGCAGCGACGTGACCGTCGACGGGCTGGGCAACGTGTACGTCAAAACGCCGGAACAGGACGAGCCGGCGCTCTACACCACGCTCAAGCTGGTGCGCGTAACCCGGGCCGACCTGCTCGAAGCGAAGGGCGAAGGCCTGTACGCCTACCCGGCGGAGCTGATGGAACCGGCGGTGCGGGCAACGCTCACCGAAGAGATCGACCTGAACTTCCCGGGCGCCGAACAGTCCGGCATCGCCGTCCTGTCCGGCCATCTGGAAGGTTCCAACGTGGATCTCATCACGGAGATGACGGAGCTCATCAACGTGCAGCGGGCTTACCAGCTCAATGCGCGGGCGCTCGCTTCCAGCGACGAGATGATGAGCATCGCCAATCGGTTAAGGGGTTAAGGAGACATGGAACAAAACCAATCGTCCGGCAAAGCCGGGAAACCGGGCAAGAAGCTGCCCAAAGGGGTGACCCGGACGTTTTCGATCACGTACCGCATTTTCCGCATCCTGTTCATCCCGGCCCTGTGCCTGGCGGCGCTCGCCGTCGGCCTGACCATCGGCTATTCGACGATCGGGGGCGGCGATGCGTCGGACGTGTTCAAGCTGGATACGTGGAAACATCTCTACGATCTCGTCTTCGAGGGGACGTCCTGAAGGCGAGGAACGGACGCGGCCCGTTGCGCTGCCGGAAATCCGGCGGGCGGACGGGCCTTTTGCGTCTGTCCGGTTTTCTTTTTTTATGCAAGAAGGTATAATAGTTGGGATGTCATGTCTGGAGTTGTTCAAGTCGGAGGCAGGCGTGGATGAATGTGCCCAACCTTTTGACGATAATCCGCTTCATACTCATCCCCATCTATGTAGCCGTCTTTGCGGCGGGGCACGTGATGTGGGCGTTCGTCATTGTTTTGGCGGCCGGGTTGACGGATATTCTGGACGGGTATATTGCACGCAGCCGGGGCCTGGTCACCCGAATGGGCGAAATGCTGGACCCGCTGGCCGACAAACTGATGCTCATCACCGTGATCATCTCGCTGATGGTCGCAGGTTACATCCCCTGGTTTGCCGCCGTTCCGATCTTTATCCGCGATGCGGGTATGATCATCGGCTCGGCCGTCTTCCATTTCCGCGGCAAGCGCACCGTCCCGGCCAATGCGATGGGCAAGCTGACGACGGTGCTTTATTACCTGGCGGTGTTGTTCATCGTGTTCCGCTTCGATTTCGCCATCACCTGGCTGTGGTTCGTGATCGCGTTCTCCTTCATCACGTCGTTCGTCTATCTCTTCAAGGTCCAAAAAGTGAACCGCCAAACCCAGGAGTCCGGAATGTAAGCGGACAGGCCAGCGTTGCCGCCGGAAACGGCAGGCCGGAGCCCGCGGGCGTTCCGGGCGTTTTGCGTCGGGACGGTCCCGCAGGAGCCGGGCGGACGTGACGACCATAGAAAGGCGCCTTGCCGCAGGCGGACGGAACCCGCGGAAAGACGCCTCCTATATCAACCTTCCCGGATGCCGAGTGACGGTGCCGTCCGGCTCCGGAAAGGGACATTCCTAGCATGCGCAACCTTCGCGCGGCCTATTCACGAAATGTCAAAAAAGGAGTGGCGAACGTGCTTGATGTGAAACAAATCCAGGAAATCATTCCCCACCGGTACCCGTTTCTGCTCGTGGACCGCATCATCGAGCTGGAAAGCGGCGTGCGGGCGGTGGGCATCAAAAACGTCACGGTGAACGAATCGTTTTTCGCCGGGCATTTTCCCGAATATCCGGTCATGCCGGGGGTGCTCGTCATCGAGGCGCTCGCCCAGGTGGGCGCGGTGGCCATCCTGAGCATGCCGGAAAACAAGGGCCGCATCGCGCTGTTTGCGGGGATCGACAATTTGCGCATTCGCCGCCAGGTGGTGCCCGGTGACACGTTGCGCCTGGAGATGGAAGTGGTGAAAGTGAAAGGCCCCATCGGCAAAGGCAAAGCCGTCGCCACGGTGGACGGCCAGGTGGCGGTGGAAGGCGAGTTGATGTTTGCGCTGAAATAAGCGCTTCTTTGTGCGGGCAATGCCGAGAGGTGTTACCCGTTTTACGTTTTTTGCAAAAAAATGAAGCAATACTACAAAAGAAAGAAGGATGGGAGGAACAACGGATGGGTGAAGCGTTCAAACGGTATGAATCCTGGCTGGCGGATCCGGTCATCGACGAAGCGACCAAGGAGGAACTGCGCGGCATCGCCGGCCAAACCGCGGAAATCGAGGACCGGTTTTACCGGGATCTTTCCTTCGGCACCGGAGGGTTGCGCGGCGTCATCGGCGCCGGGACGAACCGGATGAACATTTACACGGTCGGCAGGGCGACCCAGGGGCTGGCCCGCTACGTGAAGGAGCAGGCGGCGGAGCAGGGGAAGCAGCCGGCGGTGGTGATCGCCCATGATTCCCGTTTCGGTTCCCCGCAATTTGCCGAAGAAGCGGCGCTGGTGCTGGCGGCAAGCGGCGTGAAAGCTTACTTGTTCGAATCGCTCCGGCCGACGCCGGAACTGTCCTTCGCCGTTCGCCATCTCGGCGCGACGGGAGGCATCGTCATCACGGCCAGCCACAACCCGCCGGAATACAACGGCTACAAGGTGTACGCGTCGGACGGGTGCCAGCTCGTGCCGGACCAGGCGGCGAAAGTCACCGCCTATATCGGAGAAGTGACGTCGCTCGCCGACGTGAAGAAGATCAGCCGGCAGGAAGCGCTGGAAGCGGGACTGCTGGAAATTGTCGGCGAAGAGGTCGACCGGGCGTACATCGCCGCGGTGACGGCGGCGGTTCCCGGCGGCGACGAGGTGCGGAAGGCGGCCGGAGAGCTCAAGGTGGTGTACACGCCGCTGCACGGCGCCGGCAACATGCCGGTGCGGGAAGCGCTCAAGGCGGCCGGGTTCACCCGGGTGTCGGTGGTGAAGGAGCAGGAGCAGCCGGATCCGCGGTTTTCCACGGTGAAATCCCCGAACCCGGAAGAGCGGGAAGCGTTCACGCTGGCCCTTCAGGTGGCGGAGCAAGAAGGCGCCGACATCCTGATCGGAACCGACCCGGACTGCGACCGGATGGGCGCGGCGGTGCGGGACGCCTCGGGCAGCTTCGTGCTGCTTACCGGCAACCAGTCCGGCGCGATCATGCTGCACTATTTGCTTTCGCGGTACGCGGCGGAAGGCCGGCTGCCGGAAGACGGTGCGGTGATCAAGACGATCGTCACCAGCGAGCTGGGCGCGGAAATTGCCCGCAGGCACGGCCTCAAGGTGTTCAACACGCTGACGGGATTCAAATACATTGGCGAGAAGATGACGGCGTTCGAGAAAAACGGCGGCAAGCCCGCCTTCGTGTTCGGCTACGAGGAAAGCTACGGCTATTTGGCGGGCACGTACGCCCGCGACAAGGATGCCGTGCTCGCTTCGCTTCTCATCTGCGAGGCGGCGGCCTGGTACAAGGCGAGGGGATTGTCGCTCCATGACGTGCTGCAGGACATTTTCCGCGAGTACGGGTATTACCTGGAGTCGCTGGAATCCCGCACGATGAAGGGCAAGGACGGGATGGAGCGGATGGCCGCGATCATGGACGCGTGGCGCGGGGCGCCGCCGGCGGAACTGGCGGGCAGCCGGGTGACCGGTGTGCTCGATTACAGCCAGGGCATCGACGGCCTGCCGAAGGAAAACGTGCTGAAATTTTTGCTGGCGGACGGTTCCTGGTTTTGCCTGCGGCCGTCCGGCACGGAACCGAAAATCAAACTGTACTTTGCGGTGAAGGGCGCGGACCGGGCAGACGCCGAGTCGCGGCTTGCCCGCCTTGTGGAAGACGTTCTGGCGAAGGTGGAATGAGGCGGCCGGGCAAGCCGGAATGCGCGCGCGGCCCGCTTCGGCTGCGCCTGCCGGACAACGGGGGTTGCGCGGTTTCGGCAACGGCCGGCGCCATGATGGACGGAAGGCGGGCGATCCCGGCTTCGATATGCGATCGACGGATGATGAGACGGCATTGTTTGGGGGCGAATGTGGGTGGCAGAACGTTACAACCGATGGAATCGTTGGGTGCGGAAAGCGCTGTGGATCCTGACCGCGGTCGGCATCCTCGCCTCCGCCCCGCTGGTGCTGAACCGGCTCCAGATGGAACGGACGGGAAACACGGTGGAATTCGTCATCGATTACCAGGATCTGTTGACGATTTCCCAATACCGGGCGGACCGGGAAGCCTTCGTGCGGGATTGGCTGGAGCGGTTCCGTTCGGCCGGCGTCGGCGCGGCGGCGGTTTACGAAAGCACGCTGGATGAACTGGAGCTGTCCGGCGCCCTCCGCCTGCTGACGGCGAAGGAAGCGATGCTGCTGGCCGGGGAAAGCGGCGGCGGCGTGACATTGGGCGATACCGGGAGCGCGACGTACGACAACCGCACGTACGTGCTGTTCGCGGGCGAGGCGGAACGGGCGGCGCTGGAGCCGGTCATCCGCGAAGGGTTTGCCCGCTTCGACATCGGCACGGAAGCGTGGACGGCCGGCGGCAAACCCGGCCTGGCGATCGCCGCCGGACAGCGGGAAGCGGTGATCATTCCCCTGGATCCGAATCCGTTGGCGATCGGGATGCTCCGTAACTACGGGTTCCGCCTGGCGGTAAGGTTGTCCGACGTCGCGCCGTACGACCACGACCGGCTTGACGCCCTGCTGGCCCGGCTCAAGGAAGCAGGCGCGGAAACGATCGTTTTTGCGGGCAAGCAGGTGACCGGTTTCGCGGATGACGACAACGCCATGGCGCTCACCGGCATGGCCGAACTGGTGAAAAAACACGGCCTCGTTGTCGCGGTCATCGAGCAGCCGATGGCCAAGCAGCAGAAGGGCATCGGCAAGCTGGCTTCCCTGACGGATTATGCAACGGTGCGGCTGCATTCGGTGGTCGAGGAGGAATCGTTCACCGATCCCGACGTTCTCGCCGACCGTTTCGTGCTGGCGGTGAAGGACCGCAACATCCGGATGATCTACCTGAACATGACGACCCGGGTGGACAAGGAACTGCCGAAGCTGGAACATTCCGCCTTCAATTTGCTGACGAGCCTGAAGGATCCGGATTTCGGCGCGGTGGAGCGCATTCGCGGTCTCGGGTTCGAACTCGGGACGCCGCAGCCGTTTGAAGTGGTCAATCCGGACTGGGAGCGGGCGTTCAAGCTGCTGGTCATCCTCGGCGCGGTGGCGCTCATCGCCCGCATGGCGGCTTTTTTCCTGCCGTGGCTTGCGCTGCCGATTTTTGCGCTCGGCGTCGTCGCAACGGCCGGCCTGTACGTGCTGAGCCCGACGCTGACGCTTCAGGCGCTGGCGCTCTTTGCTTCCATCAGTGCACCGACGGCGGCGGTCATCGCCGGCATCCGGGATGCCCGCGGGATGTTGGAGCGGCGCGGTCCGGACGGCGCCGCGGCACGCCCGTGGCGCAGCCTCGGCGCCAGCCTTGCGCTGTTCGTCCGCACGTGGTTGCTGTCTTTGACGGGGGCGGTGTATATCGTTGCCCTTTTGAATCATGTCTCCTATCTGTACGTCTTGAATCAGTTCCGCGGCGTCAGCCTGCTGCACGTGCTGCCGATCGCCCTCGTGGCGCTGTACGCGATGTTTTTCCACCGGGCGGAGACGTTCGGCCAGGTGCTCGGCAACGCGAAACGGTTTCTGGCGGCTGACATCAAGGTCGTCTGGGCGTTTGCGGCGGCCGTCATCGGCGCGGTGATGCTGTACTATTTGTCCCGCACCGGCAACGAAGGCGTCGTCCTGCCGTTCGACCGGGCTTTCCGCGCGTTCCTTGAAGATGCGTTCGGCGTGCGGCCGCGCACGAAGGAGCTGCTCACCCAGCCGCTGCTCGTCATGGCTTTCTACCTGTTCCTGCGCCACCGCGGGAAGGCGGCGGCCTGGACGCTCGCGTTGGCGACGGCCGGCACGATGGGCATGCTGTCTCCGGTGGACACGTTCGCCCACATCCACTCGCCCCTTGCCATTTCGTCGCTCAGGGCGCTGTACGGTGCGTTTCTTGCCGTCGCCATCGCGCTCGTCTACATTGCCGTTTGGGAAATTGCCGCAAGGAGTTGGAAACGATGGCGCCGCAGCCTGCCGTTGTCCGAATAGCGTTGTCGGGTTACTACGGGTTTGACAACAGCGGGGACGAGGCGGTGTTGCAGGCGATTTTGACGGCCCTGGAGAAAGAGGGCGGGAAGGAAGGCCTGCGCGTCGAGCCGGTGGTGCTGTCCGCCGATCCGGACAAGACGGCGCGGCGCTACGGGGTGGAGGCGGCCCACCGGATGCGAGTCGGCGATATGCGGGCGGCGATCGCCTCCTGCGATGCGCTGATCAGCGGCGGCGGCAGCCTGCTGCAGGACGTGACCGGGGTCAAGACGATCCCGTATTACCTTGGCGTGATCAAGCTGGCCCAATGGATGGGCAAACCGACTTTCGTCTATGCCCAGGGGATCGGGCCGGTGCTCAGGAAGCTGTTCCACCCGATGATTCGCCATGTGCTGAACGGATGCGAAATGGTTTCCGTGCGCGATGAGGCGTCCGCCGCCCTGCTCAGGCGGATGGGGGTGAAACCCGACATTCTGGTCGTGCCCGATCCGGTGCTCGGTTTGCCGTGGTTTGATGAAGGGAAACCGGATTTGCCGCCGGATCCGGCGCGGGTGCCGGTGGTGGGCGTGGCGATCCGTTTCTGGCGCAAGGACCGGCGCGAGCTGGAGCAGCTGGCCGGCGGGCTGACGCTGCTGGCCGAAAAGCGCGATGTCAAAATCCGGTTTTTGCCCATGCATCCGCCCGGCGACGAGGAAGCGTCGGCGTTCGTCATGAGCCGGCTGTCGCCCCGGGCGAGGGAAAACGCCTTGATCCTGCCGGCCGAAGAAGCGCCCCTCGCCATGGCGGAGCAGGTGGCGGGATGCGACCTTCTGATCGGCATGCGGCTGCACGCCCTCATTTATGCCGCCACGCAGCGGGTGCCGCTGCTCGGCATCTCCTACGATCCGAAAATCGACCATTTTCTCGGGCGGATCGGCGAATCGGCCGTCGGTTCCACCGACGGGCTGGACGCGTCGCTGCTGGCCCGGCAGGCGAACCGGCTGCTGGACGAAGCGGACGGCTGGCGGGAGGCCAAACGGGAGACGCTGATGCGCCTCCAGCGCGAATCTCGTCTTCCCGCGCAACATATTGTCAGGCATTTGCGTATAAAGAGTGGCTAGCAAAGGCTGGAAACAGGCCGATTTCGGACAAGCGGTGCAACAACGGCCGGGAATGCCGGCCGGCAAGAAAGGCAAGCGAGTGTTCCATTGGACGATCAACAAACGAAACTTGACGGTTCAACTTCTTTCGGTACAATAAATGAGGCGTTGGCCCGGCCATCCGCCGCCGGCCAAGCCGGCGGACGGGGACCTTTGACGATGGACGATGTGCCGTCGGTCCGCCTGTTCGGCGTGCGCGTGGCCAAGCTGAACCTGGAGCAATGCGCCGAACATTTGGCCAACGCGGTGGAAACGGGAAGCCCGCACCAGGTCGTGACGATCAATCCGATCATGCTGATGGCGGGCCTGGAAAACCCCGCATACATGAACATCCTGAAAGAAGCGGAATTTGTCGTGCCGGACGGCGCGGGCGCCGTCTGGGCGGCCAAATACGTCGGCGATCCGGTGGCGGGGCGGGTGCCGGGCATCGACCTGATGCACCGCCTGCTGGCCATCGGCGAGAAGAAGGGCTGGCGCGTTTACCTGCTCGGCGCCGACCCGCAGACGATCCGCACCGCGTGGGAAAACCTGCGCATCCAATATCCGCAGTTGAATTTTGTCGGGTTTCATGACGGATACTTCGGGGAAGAACAAGACGGGGATGTCATCGTCCGGATACGGGAAGCCCGCCCGGATCTCCTGTTCGTCGGCCGTTCGGCGGCCACCCAGGAACCGTGGATCCACAAACACAAGCAGGCGCTCGGCGTTCCCGTGATGATGGGCGTCGGCGGCAGTTTTGACGTGATCGCCGGCAACGTCGAACGGGCGCCGGAGTGGATGCAGAAAGCCGGACTGGAATGGCTGTACCGGCTGATCAGGGAACCCCATCGCTGGCGGCGCATGCTGGCGTTGCCGAAGTTCGTCGTCACGGTCGTGCGGCACGGGCGGAAGGCAACCGGGGAAAACTGGTGACGTGCGGCGCGGGCCGGCGATTTAAGCGGTGTCCAGCCGGGGCAGGGCGAAAAATTCGTCCTTTTTGCAGGATTCGGCAAGTCGTCTTTTCTCCCGGACGGGGGTAAAATGGCGTGCGGGAGTGTTCATGAAGGAGAGGAAACCCAAATGCTGTTTCTGTACGGTTTCGGATTTGTGGCGGCTCTTGTGCTGGTCGTGTTGCTGACGCCTTTTGTCATCCGGTTGGCGCACGCGGTCGGCGCCGTGGATCGTCCGAACGAACGCAAGGTCCATACGAGAATCATGCCGCGGCTCGGCGGCCTGGCGATTTTTCTGGCCTTTGCCGGAGGGTTCGTGGCGGTCAGCCCGGTATTCGGCCTCATCGATACCGGCATGAATGCGAACACGGTTTGGGGCATCCTGATCGGCGGCGCCATCATCGTGCTGACCGGCGCGCTGGATGACCGCTTCGATTTGAAGCCGAAGTACAAACTGCTGGGCATTTTGGCCGCTTCGCTGGTGGTCGTTGCCTTCGACATGAAGGTGGAGTTTATCACCCTTCCGTTTGTCGAATCCGGACACTCCCTGTCCAACTGGCTGTCCATCCCGATCACGATTTTCTGGATCGTCGGGGTGACGAACGCCATCAACCTGATCGACGGGTTGGACGGGCTGGCGGCGGGCGTGTCGGCCATCTCGGTCGGCACCATTCTCGTGCTGGCGGCGATGATGGGCAACGTGACCGTCATCCTGCTGTGCGCGGTGCTCCTGGGCAGCGCGATCGGATTCCTGTTTTTCAACTTCCATCCGGCGAAAATTTTCATGGGCGACTCGGGTGCGCTGTTCCTCGGGTTCGCCATCGCCACGCTGTCGATTCTCGGGTTCAAGCAGGCAACCCTGGTGTCGTTCGTCGTTCCGCTGTTCATCATTGCGATCCCGTTTTATGACACGATGTTTGCCATCATTCGCCGCAAATGGAACGGCAAGCCGTGGAACGCGGCGGACAAAAACCATCTGCACCATTGCCTGATGCGGCTCGGCCTCAGCCACCGCCAGACGGTGCTTGCCATTTACGGCCTGTCCCTCGTGTTCGGCCTGCTGGCCATCCTGCTGTCCAATGCGGCCCAATGGGTGACCATCATCGTCGTCTTCGTCACCCTGTTCCTGGTGGAAGTCGGCGGCGAGCTGATCGGCATCATGCACCGGAAGAAAAAACCGGTCCTGTCGTTCATGCGCTGGTTGATGCAGCCGAAGTGACGTGCGGTGCTGCGGCGCTCCGCCTGCTTGCGCAGAAGTGTTTCCGGTCAGACATACCCGGCCCGTATTCCCTTGCAGGGACGGGCTGTTTTTGTGCGCGAAAAGGGCTTGCCGGCGCCGGAACAAGGCAGAATGCCTGGTCGATTGTCCTGCAAAAATGCAGCATAATCCGGCCCAATGGTCGAAATAGGCGAAATGGATTGCGAATATGCAGGATATTTTCGAAAGATCAAAAAAAACGAAAAAATAGACTGCATATTTGCAGCACATTTGACCGAAAAGCCCGAAATCCGAAAAATATGCTGCAGAAATGCACTTCATAACGAGGCAATGCCGGGCTGCGCTTCCTGCAGGGCAGGGAACCGCCGGGCCGTGTCGAAATAGGGGGAAGATTCGATTCTTCGCCGGCGGTCCACACTAACGGTGACAAAAACCGTCCGCCCATGAAGCAGGAGCGCCAAACTTTTTTGCATCTTCATCCTGGAGGGCACGAGCGCCATGATTTTTCATTCGCCCGAATTTCTCGTGTTTCTGATTGCGCTGTTGATTCCTTTTTACGCGTTCAGGAAAGCGCGCATCCCCCTGCTCGTCGTCGCCAACGCCATTTTTTACGGGGCTTCCGGCTTCGGGCTGCTCCTTTTGTTCATGGCCGTCACCCTCGTCACCTATCTGGCCGTGCACGGCATGCGCCGCTGGCGTCCGCTGTTTTGGGTCGGCATCGCGGTGAATGCGGGGAATCTCCTCTTTTTCAAATACACGCTCATGATCATGGACACCGTCGAGCGGCTCGCCGGACGGTCTCTGCTGCTCACCGGCATCGCCCGCGAATGGGTGACGGACGGCTCGGGCGCCCTGATTTTGCCCATCGGCATTTCCTTTTACACGTTCCAGCTGATCGCCTACATGATCGACGTGCGGCGGGGCGACATCGAGCCGACGCCGAACCCGTTCAAATTCTGGGTGTTCATCTCCGTCTTCCCGCAGCTCATCGCCGGCCCGATCATGCGCGGGAGCGAACTGATGCCGCAGGTGGAAAACTTGCCGAACCGGTCCGTCCGCTGGCCGGAAATCCGTTACGGGCTGTACCTGATTTTCATCGGGCTGGTCAAAAAGACGGTGTTTGCCGACAACATCGAGAAACTGGTCAATCCGTTGTTTGCCGACATTCCGTCGCTTTCCCCCGAACAAGCCTGGATCGCCGCCTGCCTGTTCGGCTTTCAGATCTATTTCGATTTCAGCGCCTACAGCGACATGGCGCTCGGGCTCGGGCACCTGCTCGGCCTGAAGCTCGTCGTCAACTTCCGGACGCCCTATCTGTCCGGCAGCCCGAAGGAGTTCTGGGAACGGTGGCACATTTCGCTGTCCCGCTGGATTCGCGACTACATCTACATCGGGCTCGGCGGCAACCGCCAAGGCTACGTCCGCACCCAGATCAACCTGTTCGCCGCCATGCTCATCTCCGGGTTGTGGCACGGGGCGGCGTGGCATTTTGTCGCGTGGGGGGCGGTGCACGGGCTCATCCTCATCCTCCACCGCTGGACGCTTCCGCTGAACAAGATCGACCGGGTGAAGAAGATCCGCTCGTCTTTCCCGTACCGGGTGCTGGCGACGGCCGCCTTCTTCCCGATCGTGACGTGGACGTGGGTGTTTTTCCGCGCGGAGACGCTATCCGGTGCATGGGACATGACGAGGCTCATGGCGCACGCGGACCCGGCCGCCCTCGTTGCCGAGCCGCTGTTCGCCCTGATCGCGGGTCTGTATGCGCTGCACATCGTTGAATGGTTCATCCGGGAGAAAGAGGGGCTCGCCGACCGCATCTGGCACTGGCTGCCGGCCGTTTTCCGCGGGGCGGTGTATGCGGGGCTCATCCTGCTCATCTTTTTCAACATGAAGGGGGAGACGTATGAGTTCATCTACTTCCAATTCTGACGTGATGAACCCGGCTTCTCCCCGGTCCGTCGCCATGGCCCGCGGCCGCTGGCAGGTGATCCGCCGGCTCGGCTGGGGCGCCCTCGTCGCCTTCGTGCTGCTCGGCCTGCTGGACGCATACGTGTTCCGCGACCCGGCCTTGTACGATCTCGGCAACAAAAACGGGGCGCGCGGCGGCTTCATCGGCCAGTTCGCGCACATCGAGCGGGCGTTCGAGGCGCAGGGCGGCGAAGCCATCGAATACGCCATATTCGGCGATTCCCAGAGCATCGACGCGCTCCGGCCGGACGTGATGGCGGAAGCGCTCGGCGTGCCGGCGGAGCGCATTTTCAACTTCAGCGTGAGCGGCGGCAAACCGACGGACAGCCTGTACCTGTACCGGACGTACGCAAAACAGATGCCCAATCTTCGCAAAGCGATCTACGTCGTGAACGAGCACCAACTGAACAATGCCGATGCAGGGGACGACACGAAGTTCAAGTTCCACGCCAGCCTGACGCAGCGGTTGAAGGCGCTTGACCGGGACAACTACGGGGAATTGCTCGTCGGCTGGGCGCTCCGTTCCTTCGGGCTCCGCACGGAATGGACCGCGCTCGTCGGCCGTTACCGGGCCGGCACGTGGCCGCCGGAGGAAGAAGCGATGTTCCCGGGCGGCATCGAGCCGCTCCGCTGGGCCGATCCGAAGACAAAGACGCCCGAATATGCCGCGGAGGTGGCCGACCGCTGGTTCCGCGATTGGCAGCCGGAAGGCGTGTACACGGATGCGCTGGCGGAATTGCTGGAGGCGTTCCGGGAGCGGGGCGTGGAAACGGTCGTGCTGCAAATTCCCCGCATGCCCTGGTTCGAGGCGGCGGTGGAGGAGAAGTACGCGCCGGAGCGGGACGTTTATTTGCGCAAGGTGACGGAGGCGGCGACCAAAGCGGGGGCAACGTTCGAAGTCATTGCGGCGGCAGAAGCCGGCCTGTCGGAGGAAAGCTTCCGGGACGTCAACCACGTGAACCCGGACGGGGCGGAAACGTTCAGCCGGTATGCGGCCCGGCGATGGTGGGGCAATGCCGATTGACGGGCATGATGCACGGCAGCCGCCGCCGGTCCGCCGCCGACGGGCGGGCACCGGAAGGGGAAGCCGCGGGAGCGGGCTTCCATCTGGTTCCAAAGGCCAATCTTCACGGATTGGTCTAATTTTATGCCCGCCGTCTTCCGATATAGGTTTATAGCCCTTTTTCGACCCGATGCGCCAGGTTTCCGGAAACGGGTACAACTTTTTCCCGTGTCAGGCGTCAAATGTTGTACAAGTGCTTTTTCAAGAAATACATAATGTAAGGAGAGATCCACCTTGGCCAAGACCGGAAAGCGATTCATGAGCCTGCTGATGGCGGCGGTGCTGCTGATCGGCCTGATCGTGCCTGCGAACACGGCCCACGCCGCGATCAGCCTCGTCATCACGAAACCGCTGGCATCATCCACTTCCTCGGGCAATCCGGTAAACGTCACGTCCAAAATGATCGACATCGAATTCCAATATACGGACATTTCCGATGCGGATTTGACGAAGCTGTACTACCGCGTCACGAACCTGACCACCGGCGCCGTGACGGAAGTCAAGGACAACCCCGTCCAGAAACTGGGCACCGGCCAGGGGGTTTTCCGCAATGTCGAATTGTCGGAAGGGTTGAACCAGATCGTCATCGTCCTGGACATCGGCTCCCGTCCGGAATCGCTGCCGGTTTGGATCAATTTCACGGAAGTCGTTTCCATCACGAACCTGACCATCGACAACCGTACGTTTACGAACGGCATCTTCGTGCCGCTTGGCAACGCCTCGTCCACCGGGCTCATCTTCATCGAAGGCTTTGCGCCGAACGCGAATGACGTGATGGGCTACACGACGCTTCGGCCGGAAGGGGACCGCTCGGATTTCCTCGTGCCGCAAACCGGGCAGTTTTCGTTCAGCGCCGGCCATGACGCGCTGGCGGAATTGCCGCTGCGCGCCGGCGACAACGACCTGACGATCGTGGCGTCCAACGCGTTCAAGACGTACCGGGCGGACCGCCAATTCGTCTACAACGACGGCGGCGCGTTCCTGTACAACACGGTCGTCGCCGCCGTGTACAATCTCAAGCCGGCGGATGAACCGTATTTGTTCCGGCAACCGACGCTCGAGGGCAACAACAGCAGCGGCCCGTTCGGCATCAGCGTGAAGACGGACATCAAGATCAACAAGACGGGCGGAACGCTGGCCCATGACCGCATCGAATTGCAGGTCAACAGCCTGACGCCGATTGAAGCGATGATCGGCGCTCCTGCGGGCGGCAGCGTCACGGTCAACATTCCGTCCAACTCGCCGGCCAACCAAACGAAAACGTATGCCGTGGAAGACCGTTCGGAGTATTACCTGATCAAAAACGTGGTGTTTGAAAACGTCGGCCTCGACATCAACAGCTCCCGGCAGGTGCTGAACGTCACGTTCGAAAACACCTCCACCAATGCGGAAGAAACGCAAACGTTCAGTTTCTCCTTCATCAACGAAAACCTGCCGTACGTGAAGGAAGTGCGCATTGCGGGCGGCCAACCGCTGTACAGCGGAATCGAAATCAACATCCTGACGTCGTCCTTCCAGTTTGAAATCGACACCACGGACGGCGTCGAGGCGGTCAATCTGTATCTCGTTGACGGCAGCACGGAAACGCTGGTCGCCACGTCAGGCACGTACACGGATCAGACGGTCAACGGCGCGGTCAACCGGACGTTCACGATGTTGCTCAACAAGGAACTGCTGCCGGAAGGCCGGAGCACGCTCCGGTTCGTCCCGGTCATTGACGCCAATGCCGGAACGGAAATCCTGCTCGGGGCGAAGGAATTCCTGATCAACTACAACCCGTCGCCCTATGTGTACGTCACCAACGTGACGAACGGGCAAGCCTACATGGACACCAACAGCCCGAATGCGATCGACCGAAACGGCAACGAGGCGCCCGGTCCGGTGTTCCAAATCCGGCCGGTCAACATTCCCCAATCCCAGTTCACGCATATTCTGGTGCGGTGGAATGAAAATGCCGACTGGATCACCACCACGAACAACTACGCGCACCCCAACTATACGGACAACGTATTGATGCGCGGGGATGCGGCGTATGTCAACGACAACGGAAATCCGGGCGACTTCATCGAATTCCGTTTCCGGTTCGGCCCCAATACGCCCCGGCCCAACTGGAGCTGGGTGGAAGGGCTGAACACGCTCGTCATCGAAGTGTACGACGTGGGCGCCCGGGACGGCAACGGCAACCTCAGGCCCGGAGCCGTGCCCATCACGACGATGAAATACGAGCTGTTCTACTTCACCGAATCGCTGCCGAACATCGGCAAGCTCGATTTGACCGATGCGCTCAAGCAGTCGGGCAAATACCAGACGATGAGCGGCACGACCCAACGGTACTATACCCAGGAATCCAGCATGGAATTCACCGCGCAGTTCACGGAAGCCAATACCGTGGAAATCACGGTGAGAACGCTGGACAAAGACGGCGATCCGGTCGTGCGGACCGTCTTGTACCGAAAGAACAACGCAAACAACGGCTTTGAAGTCGTTTCCGGTGACGCCACCCTGATTCGCGAGGCGCGGGTGACCAGCGTCAACTCCAGCGGCAACGTCAACGGGACGATTACGTCCAACGCCGTCAACCTGTACGGCTCCGGCACGAACACCGTGGAAATCACGGTCATGAACAAAGCCGGCAACCTGGTCGTCAGCACGCTGGAAATCGTCCGTGAACCGGCCACCTTCAACATGCACTACCCGGCCATCGACCAAAACCCGGTGACGAAGGCATGGGAAGGCCGGGTGAACGGCAACTACACCCGTGTCATTCTGGAGGCGGAAGGCGCCACCAAAATCATCTACAACAAAAAAGAAGAAGTCGACAAGACGACCCGCATGCGAATCGGCGGCGTGGACCGTGACGTGTTCGTCTTTGAACTGAAGGGCCTCAAGGCGGGCACGAACCGCGTCAGCTTCACCATCGTTCGCGGCACCCGCAACGACGAGGTGACAATCAACCTCATCAACGCGGATACGCCGGTTCCGGGCGCCGAATTCAAGGAAAGCATTTCGAAGACGAACATCAAGGCGTTCGGCGGCCAGCTGCAGCTCAAGCTGGAAAAAGGCACCATCCTGATGCGGAACAACACGAGCGCGGCCGACCGCTACCTGTCGCCGACGCGGGAGCTGCTGATCGCCATCGCCGATCCGAACGACGGCCGGGTCAACAAATACCTGCATCCGGCCTTCAACGAAACGTCGCCTTTTGAGAAGAAACAGGACTGGCAATCCAACTTTGCGCGCATCCAGAACATCAATTCGCGGTTCCGCAAGGCGAGCCCGCTGTTCTGGATCGACGGCGGCTACATCCCGCTCAGCGGCGACGTCTCCCAGCAGGACATCCTGTACGGCAGCGGCATCTATCCGTACGAATACGGACAGGAATTCTACCTGCGCAACGCGCAAAACCGAAACGACCAGTTCGTGTTGTCCAAGCCGGGCCAACTGACGCTGTCCTACGATCCGAACATGGTGCAGTCCAGCTGGCGTTACGTGACCGTCTTCCATTACGGTTACAACGAAAACCATCTCGGCCAGCAGCTGTTCGAATGGAAGAACATCGGCGGCGTCGTGGATCCGAAGAAGAACACGATCACCGTCCCGATCCAGGAAATGGGCTACTACGTCGTCATGTACATGGACCAATCCTTCGACGACATCATCGGCCACTCGTGGGCGCGGGACTTCCTGGACACCCTGTACTCCAAAGGGATCATGAAAAACAAGGAAACGCTGCGCTTTGAAACGAACGAACCGATCACCCGCGGCGAATTCGTCTCGCTGATCGTCAAGGCGTTGAACCTGCCGCTGAACTATGAGGGAACCGGAACGTTCACCGACGTCACCCGGGTCAATCCGCTGTCCTTCGGCCTGTACGAATACAAGTACATCGAGACGGCGGCGCGGGCGGGCATCGCCCGGGGCATGCTGCAGGGCCGGTTCCAGCCGAACAACCCGATCACCCGGGAAGACGCGGCTTCGCTGATCGCCAGGGCGCTGAACCTGAACCTCAGCTCGGCCGATACCAGGGTTCTGGCCAACCTCGAGAAGCAGTTTACCGACGCGAACGACATCAACACCTACGCAAGAGCCGCCGTGGATGCCGTCGTCAAAAAGAAACTGATGGAAGGCAAGCCGAGCGTGACGTCGAACCCGGGCGACAAACCGACCTACTACTTTGACCCGAAGGCCAACCTGACCCGGGCGGAAGCTTCCGTCATCATCATGAAGATGCTGCTGGATCAGAAGCGGATTCCTTCGCTGTGATGCGGAGCAAGCCGATGCGCGCGCGAACGGGCGGCGCCATCGATACGCACGGACAGGTGAAAGAAGGGCAGCCGGCATGGCCGGTTGCCCTTCTTTATCGCCTTCCGCAACGCGCGCCCGGCGCCCGGTTGCATGGAAAATGTTTAGCAATGACGAGGATGGGCCCCGATATGTATACTAAAAACGCAACAGGGATGATAGACGGACAGGTTGATTGTCCATGCAACACCCGGGGCTGCGGAACTTGCAGACTCGCAAAAGATTTGCGACTTTCGAATCAAAAAAAGTTTTCGACAACGCGCAACTTTTTGAAAAGCCGTGCGTCAAATGAATAGTGATTGCGGGAACGCGCTTGGCGCTCCGCGCGGATGCTTCCCCCCCGGCTGGCACATTTTCACAAAATCTTCTTTACGGTGCTGGACGGGCGAGTGTATAATGGTAGGAGGCATCATCATCTTTTTCAACGATTATTTACAAGTTTCCCACCCATTGCGGCCGGGAAAATCCCATAGTGTAAACCTGCTCAACTCTGGGAAGGGGGTGAATCGGACATGAGAGATAAGAGCTTCAAACTTTACACGCAAGACTCTCAACCACCGAAATCTCGAGGAGGAGAAAAAAAGGTTATGAAGAAAAGTTTGTCTTTGCTTCTGGCCTTCGCACTGGTGTTCTCGATGTTCTCGTCGTTGGCACTGGCTGCGGATGAGCTGACCACCGAAGAAAAATACGATGCAGTAGGCATCTTCGCCGGCATCAACGGTGAGCGTGCCCTGGATCAACCGATGACCCGTGCGCAGGCTGCCCGCGTTACCGCGCTGCTCCTGAAACTGGACGGCATCGGCGACCCGGACACCAAAGTCGTGACCGAGAAACCGTTCACCGACGTTGAGCTCGGCACCTGGTACGTCGAAGAGATCGCTGCCGTCAAGGAAGCTGGTCTGTTCGTCGGCAAACCGGACGGCTCGTTCGGTCCGAACGACAACATCACGGTTCAAGAGCTGGCCGTTGTCCTGGTCAACATCCTTGGCCTGGAACCGGTAGAAGGCGCTGAAGTTGAAGGTGCCGCTGCATGGGCTGCTCCTTACATCAAAGCCCTGCAAGACAACGGCATCGACTTCCCGACCAACTACACGGACAACGCCCTGCGCCGCGACCTGGTCGAAGCAACCTACACGGCTGCCGTGAAACTGGGCCTGCTTGAAGACGCTGCCGGTGAACTGGCCGTGACGTCCGTCGCCCAATCCGGCGCGAAGAAAATCACGGTGAAGTTCAACAAAGCCGTTGACGCTGACGCCGTGAAATTCTCCGTGAAGAAGGGCGCCGCCAACGTCGCCATCGCCGACGAAGACGGCTACACCTGGAGCACCGACAAGAAGTCCGTTGTCATCAAAACCGACTCCCGTCTGTCTGAAGGCAAATACACGGTGACGGTTACCGACAAGGACAACAAGGAAGTTGGCAAGCAAGAATTCGAAGGTCAAGATGAAAAGATCGAAAAGGTCGAAATCCTGACCGCTTCCGATACGATTGCCAAGTCCGACAAAAACGTGATCAAATTCCGCGGTGTGAACCAATTCGGCGAAGACAGCGACCTGGCTGCTTCCCAATACACCGTTGTCAAAGGTCACAATGACGCTATTGCAACCCCGGATTCGAGCGAACCGAAAGTGACGCTCGACGTCAGCCACGCAAACATCGTGAAAGACACCCGCGTGCCGCTCACGATCATCGCGCCGAACGGTACCGCCCAAGACACCAAGGTGTTCGTTGTTGGCGACCCGCCGCAAACGGCCAAGGTTGAATTCGGCGAGCTGAAACTGGCTGAAGACAAAACCCGTCTGACCGCCGGCGACGACGCTACGCTCGAACTGACGGCCTATGACCAATACGGCAACGAAATCGTCGACAACACCGTCCTCACGCAAACGACGACCCGGATCTTCAACCGTTCCGACGTCATCGACAGCGTGGACATCGACGGCGACGGCAATCTGGAAATCAAAACGAAATCCGGCATCTCGAACGACACCGACGTGGTCATCACGATCGTGGCCAACGGCTCCGGCCAAAGCTTCAACTACAACGTGAAAGTGTACGCTGCCCAACAACCGGCTGACGTTGAATTCGGTGAATTCAGCGACGTCATCTCCGAAAGCGACGGCACGGTCTACCTGCCGATTATCGTGTACGACCAATTCGGTGAAAAGATGGCTGCTTCCGACGTTGCTGCGGCTGCCGACAAATTCACCGTCTTCTCGAACAACAGCAACGTTGTGCCGAACGTTTCCATCGAAACGACCCCCGGCAACAACCAAGGCAAAGTCAAAGTGACCGTTGGCAGCAAGGGCAACGCCACCATCACGCTGCTGGTCAACGCGACCCAGAAGCAAAAACAATACACCGTCAGCGTTCAAGAAGAACGCGTGCCGAACGCCCTCGTCATCGACGAAGCTCCGGCTACGAAACTGCTGCCGAACGCCGAAACGGTTGCCAAATTGAAGGTTAAAGACCAGTACGGCAAGGATTGGAAAGGCAATCACGCCGACTACAAAATTGTTGCCGAACTGAACAACAACTACGTAACGTCCGTTGACATTCCGGCAAACCCGACGACGATCACCGATGAAGGCTCCCTGACGGACGGCGCTTCGCGTCAAACCTTCACGCTGACAGCTGGCACGACGACCGGCAAGACGAAGATGACGATCAAGCTGGTGAAAGTGGATACGAGCGTCACTCCGAACAAGGAAACGACGATCTCCACGATCTCGCGTGAATTCGAAGTCATCGCTGCTGACAAAGCCAACAGCCTGACCTATGAAGTGAAACAACTTGGCAAGCTGTTCGCAGTCGGCAAAGCCGGCGCAACGCTGAGCGATCGCGAAGACAAGAACGCCAAAGAAGTGACCGTTGAAGCGAAAGACTCCAACGGCGTCAAAGTGGCCCTGCCGACCGTCACGATGAGCGTGTACAGCAGCGACAACGCTGTGGCAGAACCGGTTGGCAACAAAGTTGTCGGTAAGGACGGCGGTACGGTTACCCTGACCGTAACGTTCACCCTGGCTGGCATCGACGGCCTGGAGAAAGTCGCTACCCAAACGGTAACGGTTGAAGAAGTGCTGCCGTATGCAGAAGAGCTGACGGTTGCCAACGAATCCAAGGCAAACGAACGCGCTAACGTGAACGGCAACAAAGTGTACGACGGTGAAGTGTTGGGCGACATCGTGATGAAAGACCAATACGGCATCGAGTACAAGAATGAAGACCTGTTCAACGGTGCATACACGGATCACAAGGTGAAATTCACCTTCACCACGACGGACGGCTCCGGTCAAGTGACCATCGATGGCGACGGCACGCTGAACGTCCCGACCACCGTCAAGGCCTTCACCATCACGGTGACGTCCATGACGAACGGTAAATCCGTGGAAGCCAAAGTTACCCTGACGGACTAATCGATCGATTATATCCGATTGGTGGGGCAAAGAAGCCTGGCAACAGGCTTCTTTGCTTTTTTTACATAAGGGACAAGCCTGGAAAATGGCGAACGATTACATAGTCAAAAACCAAAAATAAACATCAGCAAATTTGCGGGAAAACGAAACTATTCGCCGGGAAATCCGTCTATTAGATAGATCAACCATACTGTAGGGGAGAGCATTGCATGAAAAACAGGATAAAGAAACTTCTGGTCTTGCTCTTGGCGGTATCATGCTTCCTGACGATGACGTTGACCGCGCTTGCACAGAACGGCACGGACAGCATGAAAACCTTCGTACCGAAGAAATTGAATACCGTCTCGCTCGGACACTCCAGCCAGGCGGAACTGGTGAATGCCGTCCTGATTCCGAATGCGGACGGGAAATTGCTGGCCTTTTCCATCAAATACTACAACGGCGGCACGTCGGATCTGGATCTGAACAGCTATTGGGCGAAAGTCCGCTCGAAGTCCAAAGCGGGCACGTCGTACAGCGTCAAAATCATTGCAGAAGACAAAGGCAAAGCCAAGCTTCCCGCCAAAAATGAGTACACGATCACGTACTACAGCGAACTGTCCGCTGACGCCAAACTGAGTGACGTCATCGTGGACGTGATCGAATGGGATTTGTATTCCTCGTCCACTTCCTTCGAAAAGCGGCTGGGTCAATTTACGTTCGAGGAGAATCATTTTACGGTGCCTGCCGGCAGCCGCTTTGCGATCAAATATGCCGGATGGGTGCTGGAAGCCGGCATCAAGAAATCGGTGGTTTCCAGCAACGAGAAATACCACAACGTGGCCCTTACGGTTGAACTGCTCAACAGCGGAAAATCGGCGGTCGCTTTGCCGCAGCTGAAATATTACATTCTGACGTCCGATGATCTCCTCTATGCCCTGACGCCGAGCCGGATGACGAGCACGGAAATCGCGCCGAAAATGAGCGAAGAAATTTCGCTCCGCGCCAACATTCCCGTGGAAGTGGGAACCAACAACTGGAAACTGATCGTGGCCAACACGGCGGCCGACAATCAGCTGGCGTTGCCGCTGGCCACCTTCGAGGTGCCGAAAAGCACGATCAGCATCAGCGACGATTTTGATGCCGAGTATTCGTTCGCCACGCTGGACGGCCTGTACTACGTGACGATCAACGAAATTACCCGCTCGCCGATTGACGAGCAGGACATTTTGTCGGCCAACCTGACCATCCGCAACAAGGGAACGCGGTCGGTAACCGTCCCCGACCTTCAAGGCATGTTTGTGCTCGATGACGCCATTGAAGCGCCGGCGACGGTGTACCAGCCGAACAAAATTATCGCCATCACGCCGAACGGCGAGATCGACGTCTACATGTATGCCGCCATTCCGTATACGTTCGATTTTGAAGAATTGAAACTGGTGTTGCAGGAAAAAGATCCGGTGACCAATGAAACGAGCAACGTGCTTGAAGTGTCGGGCAAAAATCCGGTCGTCGCCATGAAACTGCTCCCCGGAGATGAACCGTATGTGCTGAAAAACATCGGCGCCCGATCCGAATACGCGATCCGTGAAGTCCGCACCTATGAAGGCAACGCGACGAAGCGGTATACGGTGCAAATCGACGTGAAAAACCTGGAGCGCCGGGCCATTGACATTCAGAAGGTGGCAGGTTACATCAAGACGAATGACGGCAACATTTTCCCGACGGAAATTACCGAATTGAAAAACAAAATCACGCCGGCCGGCAGAGCGTTGCTTGAAATTGCCGCCACGCTGCCGTTGGATTACGACATGACCGACGCCACGCTTATTCTGGGCGAGTCCGTCAGCATGACGGCGGATGCGAATGCCCAAACGGCGTACATCAATCCGGCGGAAATCCAGCTGCCCGCGGACAAAGAGCCGCAGGATTCACTGCAAAACATCGATCTGTATCCGTACAAACTGTCCATTTCCAATGTGAAATCGCAAATCCAGTACGGCTCCGGAACGCTGATTTTGGATTTCAACTACAAGCTGGAGCGCAATTCCCTGGTCCAATTCAGCGGCGAGAACAAGAAAATCGTCATCGAAGTGCTCGACGAAGCGAACAACGTCTCCCTGTCCAATGAGTATGCCCTGGAAGCCGGCGAAAATTCGTTTGTCGTCGGAGACCACGACTTCCGGTTTGAAAACAACAAGGATCGCGACCTCCTTTACAAAATCGAGCGCCAGGGCAACTACTACAAGCTGAACATTTATGAGCAATACGGGACGGAATACAAGAAGCTGCTCGCCTCGAAGGAAATCCGCTGGTTTGGAACGAGCGATTGATGAAGGCATAAGACACCGCACAAGCATAAAGAAAAGGCCAACCTCTTGGTTGGCCTTTTCTTGTGTTGACAATCCTGTCCAAAATCAGAGACCCAGATACTGTTTCATGGCATCCGGCTCATCCGCCGTGAAACCGGGCCGGGGATTCAGGTACCGAACAATGGTTTCATGCGCCGATGCGTAATCCTGTTTCAGGTATTGGATTTGGCTGATAATGCGGGCAATTTCCGCCGTCACTTCGAAGGGCTTCGTTTGCACCTGATAGGGAGGCAGCTCACGGATCTGGTCCATTTTGCCCTCCATTTTTTCAAACAGGGCCAACGCCTCGTCCCAATGGGATGGCTCGCTTTTGCCCATGTCGAACAGCTGATGGAAAGCTTCGGTGTAAATACCGAGATCCCAGGGGTATTTGTCCGTGCCGTCAATCAGAAGACGAACGGCTTCGTCGTAACGGCTCTCCGACATAAGCGTCACATAGCGGGCAACCAACGTATCGCGGCGCTCCGGTTCGTTCTTTTCCATGAGGGCAACGGCTTCCCCGATCCCTGACAAGTAGGACGGATCGCCCGTTTGCCCATACAAAAGCTGATGGACCTGGTAGAAAGTCTGATAATAGGCGAATTGCTTGCCTTTGTGAACGGATTCGGCGGCGACCTGCACCAATTCCGCTGCGCTTGATTGCCCGCTTTTCAGCAACTGATTCGTCTTCATGTAGGAAAGATAGCCGTCGTAGGCCCGGATGGACGCGAACAGCGCAAACAGCAAAAGAATGGGCAGAACGAACGCGTATACGGTGGTCGTTGATCCCTCCCGGGGAAGTTTCCATGCCGGCAACCGTTGGGCCATAATGCCGAGGGAGAAATAGACGACGGCTCCAATCGTCACATAGCTGAAGTTGAAGTCAATCAGGCTGTGTGCGATCAGGGAAACGGCAGCAACGAAGAAGACGAACGAGGAATCGTTCAACCCGCCTCCGAAAGCCTGAATGAAATAACGAATCAGAATGAAGGCAAACACGGCGAAAAGTGCCGCAAGGCCGATCCATCCGAATTCCACGAGATGCTGCAGGGCGAAATTGTGGACCTGGGTGCTGAGATAGGGATAGCTTTGGTAATGATCGTAAAGGACAAGCCACGCGCCGCCGCCGGCGCCGAACATCGGGTAATCGCGGCTGATGGCGAGGGCGTCGGCATAGAAACTGAACCGTTCGAGCACGCTGTGCTGGGCGAAATTGATGCCGGTGACACGTTGTTCAATGTTGTCGGGCAGCAAGGTGAGAAGACTCGTTTTGAGCAGCAGTGCGCCCAACCCGGCCGTCGCGGCCACCAAGCCAAGGGGAACCCACAGGGAAGCGATCCGTTTCTGTTCACGCGCAGACCAACGGCCAAGAACGGGCTCCATGCGGAGATGGATCAAATGGCCGATGCCGGCGCTGGCCGCCGAAGCGGCGAACAGCAAACCGGCGCCGAGCAGGAAGCGGCCCAAGGAAAATTCGTCCTGCAGCTCGATGCCAAGCCGGTTGACCAGGCTGAACACCGCCAGGGCAGGGATGCCGCCCGCGATGGCGTAAAGCAGGTATAGCAGCTGCCTGGAAGGCTGAAGAAACAGGAGCACGAAAACGAACAAAACCGGGAAGGCCAACCAGGCGCCGCGAGACAGCGTCAAAATGAGGGCAATGAGGAGGAGCGGCAACATGGCGGCCGAGATGAAGCGGAGAAATTTCGATCCGGAATGCATGATCACGAACAGGGAAGCCAACGCCAGCGCGATCAGGAAGGCGCCGTACGTATTGGCGTATTGAAAAACGGACATGAGCCGGACTTCACCGGAAAAATTGTTGACCGCATCCACATAGATGTTCAGGCCCAACCAGTTGACGAAACCGAACAGCACGACCACAAAACCCGAACAAAGAAAAACGGCGGCGGCGTATTCACGGGATTTGTCGGAACGAACGGCCGCATAGGCGAAAATGAAAATCAAGGCATAAAGGACATGGATGATAACGGACATGAAGGCGCCATGTTTGGAAACGGCCCCGACGGATGAAATCAAGGTGGTCAAAGGAATGAGCCAGATGAAAAGCATCGGCCATACGGCCGGTTTTTCCCGGAGCCGGAAATAATGGAAGCAAAAATAGAGGCCGAACAACAAGGCCAAGATGCCGGAGAGCAAAATGGCCGCATCAAAATGGGGAAGCAGCCCGTTGAACAGCGCCCGCTGAAACAGGGCCATCAGGAAGAGCGCAGCGATCAGCAGCGCCGTCACGATGGCAAAGCGGGAGGAAGATTGCGCAGATTGCGTTTGTCGTTTCGCCATAAACCCACCCGTCCATTCAAAATTTTCGTTACCGGATCAGACGATTCAGGAACGTTTCCATTTCCATTAGGAACCGATCCTCGTTGAAAACCAGGGCATGCTCGCGGAGCGCCGTCGGGTCAAACACGAGCCGGTCCAGCTTTTCGACGGCTTGCATGATGCTTTCCGCGGTAGGCTCACGAAAGAACACGCCGGTTTGTCCGTCAATCACCGTTTCCAGCGCGCCGCCTTTGCCGTAGGCGATCACCGGACGGCCGCTGGCCTGGGCTTCCAGCGGTGTAATGCCGAAATCCTCTTCGCCGGGCATGATGAATGCCTTGCAGCGGGAATAATAGGCGGCCACTTCGTCGTCGGCAAGACGTCCGAGAAGGCGTACCGTCGGCCCGGCCATTTTCTCCAGCCGAGGGCGGTCATACCCGTCTCCGATGATCACCAACGGGCGTTTCAGGCGGTTGAACGCCTCGATGGCGATGTCCACCCGTTTGTAAGGCAGCAGCCGCGAAACGATCAGGTAATAATCGTCGGTTTCGGGGAGCAGACTGAATTTCACGGAATCGACGGGCGGATAGATGACCGTGGATTCTCGGCCATAATACTTTTTGATGCGTTGGGCCACATTGTTCGAATTGGCGACAAAGTGATCGACCCGCAGGCTGTTCAACTGGTCCCACATCCGGATGCGATGCAACATGCCGGGCAGCACCAACCGGTACAGCGGATTTTGGATGTCTTCCTTCATGTATCGGTGGTACAGATCCCAGACATAACGCATCGGCGTATGGCAATAACAGACATGGATCTGGTTCGGCGTCGTCAGCACCCCTTTGGCGAATGCGCTGGAGCTGGACAGAATGACGTCGTATTCCCGCAAATCAAACTGTTCCACCGCAAGGGGGAACAGGGGAAGCATCTTTTTGAAATGCCGTCTCGACCAAGGCATCTTCTGGATGAAGGAAGTACGCACATCCGCACGGCGAATCCGCTCGGACATGACGGGCAGGTCGGCGATGATGGTGTAAACCGGCGCGTCCGGGAACAGTTTGAGGAACGCCTCCAGCACCCGCTCGGCGCCGCCTTGCTGGTTCAAATAATCATGAACGATGGCAATTTTCATGGCTGCACTCCTTAACCGGTTTCCAGCACGCTGCGGTAAACGGCCAGCGTTTGTTCCGCCGTCGCTTTCCAACTGAAGGCTTTGGCGCGCTCCAGGGCGAGCGCCGCGTATTTCGCATGCAGACCATGGTCGGTCCAGACGTCCTTCATCAAGGACGCCAGCCGGGCGACGTCCGTCGGCGAAAACAACAGACCGGCGTCCCCGACAATTTCCGGAATGGACGTCAGGTTGGATGCGATGACCGGAATGCCGCATTTCATCGCTTCCACCAGGGGCAGCCCGAATCCTTCGTAAACGGAAGGAATGACAAGTGGCTTATTTGAATAGAACCGGGATCCGTCCAACCATACATAAATCAGTATGCCCCTTCTCCCCGGATGACCGCCGGAATGGTCTTGAGCAAAATTTTGAAATCGAGGAGCAAGCTCCAGTTTTCTATATAATAGATATCGAGATTAATCCACTGTTTGAAAGACAAGTCGCTGCGCCCGCTTACCTGCCACAACCCGGTGATGCCCGGCGTGACCTCCAGCCTGCGCCATTCCCACGCGCCGTACTGTTCCACCTCGACGGGAAGCGGCGGCCGGGGACCGACCAGGCTCATTTCCCCTTTCAACACGTTGAGCAGCTGGGGGAGCTCATCAATGGAGTATTTGCGCAAAATTCTCCCGAGGCGCGTCACCCGAGGATCGTCATGGATTTTGAATGCGATGCCGTCTGCTTCGTTTTTCTCCCATAGCTTGTCCAGCATTTGATCGGCATCCTGCCGCATGGAACGGAATTTGTACATATGAAACAGTTTCCCGTTCTTGCCGACCCGCTGCTGCCGATAGATGACCGGCCCTTTCGAATCCAGTTTGATCAGCAGACCGACGAGAAGCAACAAGGGAGACAGAATGATGACCAGAAGGGCGGCAGCCACAAGATCGAACAGCCGTTTCAGCACGAGGCCGGGTCCACGCATGGGCGTCTTGACCAGCGTGACAATCGGCAAGGCGTGGATGTGGCCGATTTTCACTGTGCTTGTCATCAGGTTGAACATGTCGGGAATGATGGTGATGTTCAGGTTGAACTTGCGCAGCTCGGTAATCAATTGATTGACCAGTTGCCGTTCGGACGGAATGGTGATGATGATTTCGTCAACGGCGTGTTCTTTCAACACCCGAAAAATGTCGCCGATTTTGCCGAGAACAGGCGCCTGCTTCACCTGCCGGCCTGGATCGTCATCGAGAAACCCGACGACATGATAGGCCAGCGATTTGTTGCGAATCAGCTCGTCCGCCAATGATTGGCCGACCTGGCCGGCACCGATGATCAGGGTGTTGACGGTGACCGCGCTTCTCCCCGCAACGGCAAAAAGCAACAGGCGTTTCACCGCCCGGATCGCGGAGACGACCAAGATCGAGAGTACCAGGAACAACAGAACCACGAGCCGGGAGTAATCGTCCATGTTGAGCAGAAACGTGGCGCCGATCGTCAGCAGGATGGCGCCGCCGATGGCGCCGGAAACCCGGAAGCATTCATCGATCGTCGTGAGGTTGGTACGAACGGAAACCAACTTCCCCCGATACAGCAAAAAGAAATAGAAAAGCATAAAGAAACCGTAAAAAATCAAATACTGGTGCAGACGCGGGAAGCTTTTGTCGAAGATGGACGGCAGCTCGCCAAATTCTTCCCGGATTCGATAAACATACAAGAGGAAATAAAGGATGGAAATCGAAATATATTCGATGGTCAGAAACAACGCCGTCCACAGATAAAGCAGGCTTTTCCGTTTTCCCAATCTCGCATTCAGACGGGAAGTCTGCACCAAGAACTGGGTTTCCGATATATAGGGAAAGGACATGTCACACTTCACCATCACAGTATGAATCTTGATTATGGTCCGATGTAGAAAATTGGTGTATAGTTAAGAAATGCGCGAAATAAACGCGTTTTTTCATGTTTTATTATACAATACCCCCCTTCAGACCGCTACTTGCTCCGACTTAGGTAATGTTGGGTGGAATCAAATACGCATGGAGGTGTCCCGGGGGCGGTGTCCAAAACAGCTGTGATCATGGCCGGCGGCAAGGGAGAACGGTTTTGGCCGAAGAGCAGGACCAATCTGCCGAAGCAGTTTATGAACATATCCGGCAACGAGTCGATGTTGCAATTGACCATCAAGCGGTTGGAGAAACTGATTCCCATCTCGCAAATTTTTATCGTAACGAACGAATTGTATGCGGAGCTCATCAAAGCCCAAATTCCGAAGTTGCCCTATGACAACATCATCATCGAACCGGTCGGGCGAAACACGGCGCCATGCGTCGGCCTCGCTTCCATCGTCATCGAGGAACGTTTTCCGGACAGCACCATGGTGGTGTTGCCCAGCGACCATATCATCCAGGATGAAGACGGTTTTCTGCGCATCCTGAATACGGCGTTCGAAGTGGCGGAAACCCAGCGCCAATTGGTGACGCTCGGCATTCAACCGACGTATCCCGAAACGGGATACGGCTATATCGAGCGAACTAACCAGGTCCAACTTGTCAACGGCATGGATGTGTACAAAGTCAGCCAGTTCGTCGAGAAACCCGACGAGGCGACCGCCAGGCGTTACCTGGAGGCGGGCAACTTCTATTGGAACAGCGGCATTTTTATCTGGAAGGTGGAAGTCATTCGGGAGCACATTCGGACGCTCATGCCGGAAATGCATGACGTGCTGGAAACGATCAAAGCCGGGTTCGGGGACGGCGACTGGCGTGCCGCAATCCAGCGGGAATTCCACAAGATGCCGGATCAATCCATCGATTACGGCATCATGGAGAAAGTCCGGGACATCTGCGTCATCCCGTGCGTCTTTGGCTGGGACGACGTAGGCAGTTGGACCGCCCTGGAACGCATCAATGAGCTGGACGAGAACGGCAACGTCATCCGGGGCAACATTCTGAATCTGGACACGAAACGCTGCATCATCGAAAGCAACGGGAAGCTGATCGCGACGCTGGGCGTCGAAGATCTGATCATCATCGATACCGAGGACGTCACCCTGATCTGCGCCAAGGACAAAGCGCAGGAAATCAAATCGTTGCTGAGGGAACTTCGGGTTCAAAATATGGAAAAGTACCTGTAAAGATCAATAGATATGGGAGACTGAGCAAATGGAAAAGAGGGCATTCATCACAGGCGTAACCGGGCAAGACGGTTCTTATCTTGCAGAATTTCTTTTGGAAAAAGGATATAAAGTCTATGCACTTCGGCGACGGACGAGCACTCCGATCTTGAATAATATCGCCCATATTCAGCATGAGATCGAGTTCATCGATGGCGATTTGCTGGATTTGGGTTCGCTTATTCGAGCCATTCAAATTTCAAGGCCCCATGAAGTTTACAACTTGGCTGCTCAATCCTTTGTTGGATCCTCTTGGGACCAAGCGGTCCTGACCGGCAAAGTCACGGCCCTTGGTGTGGCAAACATGCTGGAGGCAGTGCGCATCGCCGAGCCGGGGGCAAAATTTTATCAGGCTTCAAGCAGTGAAATGTTTGGCAAAGTCGTGGAAGTACCACAAAAGGAAACGACGCCATTCTATCCAAGGAGCCCTTACGGTGTAGCCAAGGTATATGGTCATTGGATTACCGTCAACTACAGGGAAAGTTACGAGATGTTTGCCTGCTCCGGGATTTTGTTCAATCACGAATCGCCGAGGCGTGGGATTGAATTCGTCACACGCAAGGTGACTGATGGTGTTGCCCGTATCAAAATGGGGTTGACGAATGAATTGAGGCTCGGCAATCTGGAGGCGCAGCGAGATTGGGGATTTGCCGGAGACTATGTCAAGGCCATGTGGCTGATGTTGCAACAGAACAAACCGGATGATTATGTAGTTGCTACAGGAGAAACGCATACGGTGCAAGAACTTGTGGAGATCGCTTTCGGACATGTCGGACTTGATTGGCGCGACTATGTCGTCGTGGACGAAAAGTTTGTCAGACCGGCAGAGGTGGATCTTCTTGTCGGCGATCCATCGAAAGCGCAAAGAATTTTGGGCTGGAAGATGGAAGTTGGGTTTACCCAATTGGTCAAGATGATGGTAGACAGCGATTTGGAGAAAGTGCAAAGAGAAATCAGATAAGGTGTGATTCCTCTGAAAGTACTGATAACTGGATCAGGAGGATTTGCAGGAAAATATTTGACCGAAACTTTGCTCAAAAGGAACATGGAGGTACTGGGAATATCCAGGTCCATGGGGTATTTGGACGGTAAACCGGACACTCGGTATCAATGTGACATTTTGAAGAAAAACATGTTGAAGAAAATAGTTGCTTCCTATCGGCCGGACTATATCGTGCATTTGGCGAGCCCCGCCTATATACCACACTCTTTGCGAAATCCAAAGAAAACGTATCAAACTATATTCGGTGGAACACTAAATTTGCTTGAGATCGTATCTGAATTGCGTCTTCCGTCAAGAATTTTACAGGTGAGTTCTGCAGATATCTATGGAAGAAATTTAAAAGATCTCTTGCAGGAGGATGAACCTTACGACCCAATCAATCCGTATTCGGCTGCAAAAGCATGCGCGGAAATATTATGCAAACAATTTCATGCAACATACGGTTTGGATATTATCATTGCCAGGCCGTTTAATCACACGGGTCCCGGACAGTCTGCAGATTTTGCTTGCTCAAACTTTGCCTGCCAAATAGCAACCATGAGGCCGGATGAAGACAAGGTGATTTACACCGGGAATGTGGATGTGCGACGGGATTTTCTCGATGTCCGGGATGTAGTTGAAGCATACACGCGATTGTTGGAAAAAGGCCAGTCCGGAGAAATCTACAATGTATGCTCGGGTCAGGGAATCTTTATTCGAGAAATTATCAAAAAGCTTTACCACATTGCGAACTTCCCGGACGGAAAATTTGAAATCGATCCCAAGAGAGCCCGCAGGGATGACATCAAGTCCAGGGTTGGCGATAATCGAAAAATTGTGACAACAACAGGCTGGACGCCAAAAATCGGGATTGACCAAACTTTATCCGATCTTTATCTCTATTGGAAGGAGAAACGAAATGTTGAAAGATAAAAGGATTGTCGTCACGGGGGGAGCAGGTTTTTTGGGTTCCCATGTAGTCGAGAAACTTCATGCGAAGGGGTATCGCCAAGTTTTTGCTCCCCGTAGTAAAGACTATGATCTTGTAACTGAAAATGGAATAAAGCGAATGTTTGACGATATGAAGCCGGAAATCATCATTCACCTCGCAGCAGTAGTCGGCGGCATTGGCGCAAATCGTGAAAATCCGGGCAAATACTTTTATGACAACTTAATGATGGGTACACAGTTGATCGAGCAGGCCAGAATTCACCATGTAGACAAGTTCGTTGCGATTGGCACCATTTGCGCATATCCAAAATTTACACCTGTTCCGTTTAAGGAAGAAGATCTTTGGAACGGTTATCCGGAAGAAACCAATGCACCTTATGGCTTGGCCAAAAAGATGATGCTGGTGCAATCCCAAGCATACAGAATGCAGTATGGTTTCAATTCCATTTATTTGCTTCCGGTAAATCTTTACGGTCCCCGCGACAATTTTGATCTCAAGACGTCGCATGTTATTCCCGCGTTGATTCGAAAATGCGTGGAGGCCGTTGAGACGGGGGCGGAGGAGATCGTCGTTTGGGGCACCGGAAAGGCTACCAGGGAATTTTTGTATGTGGAAGACTGTGCCGAAGCAATCGTATTGGCCATGGAAAAATACGACGGACACGATCCGATCAATATTGGCTCTGGATTTGAAATTTCCATTCGTGAACTCGCAGAACTCATTGCAAAATTGACCGGCTTCAAAGGGCGAATTGTTTGGGACACTTCCAAACCGGACGGGCAACCAAGAAGATGCCTGGATGTTACCAAAGCTGAACGAGAGTTTGGATTCCGTGCAAAAACAGATTTTGAAGAAGGACTGAAACGAACAATCGAGTATTTCAGGCAGGCACGATCAAAGTGATCAGGGAGTTCATTCAATACAGAAGGTATATTTTCAGCAATGCAATTGGTGAGTTGAAATTCAAGTACGTAGGATCCACCATCGGTGTGTTTTGGAATGTGCTAAATCCTTTTTTTCAGATACTCATATTTACGTTTGTGTTTTCAAATATCATGTTGGCAAGGCTTCCGGGACTTGAATCGAAGGGATCGTTTGCCATCTATTTGTGTTCCGGGTTGTTGGGATGGATTTCATTCTCCGAGTGTGTTACCCGGGGAACGAATGCATTTATGGAGAATGGAACTTTTCTAAAAAAATTGCCCATACCCGAACATGTTTTCGTGGCGCAGATTAGCCTGTCCGCATTGATGTCGGCAGCCGTATCCTATTCGGTATTGCTGGTTTTTGTGCTTGTCACGGGACACGGAGTTGCGCTCACTTGGCTTATTGTTCCCTTAAGCATAGGATTGATGCAACTGTTTGGCTTCGGTTTGTCATTGTTTTTTAGCACGATCAATGTTTTCTTTCGGGATGTTTCCCAATTGATCTCGATTTTTATCGGTCTTTGGATGTGGATGACCCCTATTGTCTATACTAAAGATATATTACCGGAATCATTTCGTTGGATCAGCTCCGTCAATCCAATCTATCCTTTCGTCAACTCGCTTCAGAATGCCATTGTATTTCATCAATGGCCCAGCCGGTCCAACTTGTTTTATATGGTAATAATTTCCTTCATTTCAGTTGTATTCGGATATTCGGTTTTGCTTTTTCTCAGGAAGGAGATCCGTGACAATTTATGAGCGATACGGCCGTTTACGCGGACAACCTGTCCAAGAAATTTAAGGTTTACAAAAAACCTTATCACCGGTTGCTGGAGTGGGCATCCTTCGGTTCCCTCAATTGTCATGAAGATTTCTGGGCACTCAAAAACGTCTCTTTCCGTTTAAAGAAGGGCGAGTCCTTGGGGATTGTTGGACCGAATGGGGCCGGAAAGAGCACCCTTTTGAAAATTCTCACGGGTGCGCTGTTTCCCACCGCAGGGAGTTATTCGGTAAATGGTCGTGTAGTATCGTTGCTGGAACTTGGAACGGGGTTTCATCCGGAATTGACCGGACTGCAAAATATCCACAACAGCGCAAGCTTGCTCGGATTTGAACCAAGTTATGTTGAAAAAAAATTGAATGATATCATAGAGTTTTCGGGTCTGAAAGATTTTCTGGATCGACCGGTTAAAACTTATTCTTCCGGCATGTTTGTTCGTCTTGCATTCTCATTGTTTGCCAATCTGGATCCAGACGTTTACATTGTCGACGAGGCGCTTGCTGTTGGGGACGTTTTTTTTCAGCAGAAGTGTTATGCAAAACTGGAAGAAATGCGAAATAACGGCGTTTCCATTATCATCGTATCCCATGACCCGGCGCCGATTGTGAAGTTTTGTGATCATGCCATCATGATCGATCACGGAAGCATTGTTTATTCAGGTAAACCGGATAAAGTGATAGAGATGTATCAAGCCAAAGAATTTGGGAAGAGAGGACATGAGCAAGATTATAACATTACCGTTTCGGAAGGTAATATCATATACGGAAACAGAAATTGTGAGATAATAAAATCAAACATCCATTCAAATGGACAAGAAAAAAACACGTTTTTTACGGGAGAACAGGCTTCCATTGATCTATATTTGAAATGTTCAGACAAGATGGCGTTGAACGAACCCTTGAATATCGGATTTCAGATTAAGAACAGATTCGGTTCGGTATTGTATGGAACCAATACTTTCTGGAACAAGATTGAAGTATCTTGCAAAAATCGCCATAACCTGATCAAATGTTCGTTTCACGTTTGCCTTAATCTTGGGCCGGGAGAATACACGGTCTCCGCGGCAGTTGCCGAAGCCAAACGTCATGCCGAGACTATATATTACTGGAGCGAAAACATTACCAAGTTTCAAATTTTGGAGAAGCCGGATTCCAACTTCGGCGGAGAAGTCTTCTTGCCAGTTCAAATCAGTCTCACTGAAGTTCCTGAATTGTAGGATGCCAGCATGAAATGGGGAGAAAGAGGAATGGAAACCATGGATAACCCGATCATCCAAATGGTTGAATATTTAAAGAGTCGTTGTGAGGATGCCGCAGACATACTGATATTGTCAGACGGCAAATTGATTGATAATCCTCTCTTCCCTTGTTTTGAGGCTGCCAATGTAAAACACTTGGATATTCATCATTTCCTCAGCGAGGATGGTTACATTCAGTTGCCGTACGGAATGAATACCTTCGATCTTTGCATTGGTGTCTCTCTCCTCGACAAAAATGCAGGACAAAATGTTTGTGTTACTGCATGTGCGGAGCTTTATCGTTTGGCAAAGAATGAAGGAAACGTAGCTATTATTGATAACCTGACTGAGGAAAATGCAAACCTGATAAAGGGAGTATTCCCCGAGTCTAAAATTTCTGTCCATGAAGTATCATCATATGCATGTTTTCTTCTCAAGAAAAAAGAACAGATACCGCAATGCTTCAATTATGCACTTACCCATGACAAATTGGCCAAATACATTGAGTTTTTCTCCAAGGATCTAATAGTCATTGATTTATTGCTTCTTGACAGTTGGGCCAAAATGAATCGGCTTCCCGTTATTTCCAGTGGACGCCAAAGTGATCAGTCAGAAATTTACAAACGCTCATATCGAATTTGGGAATACAGACAAATTATTAAGAGCCTTGGTTTGGATAAAAAAGCGGAAAATAAAATCAAGGTTTTGGACATCGGTGGAGCCAGCTGTCATTTGAGCTATTATGCCGCCCTAAATGGTTATGAAATCACAAGCCTGGATATCAATCCAAATATCATTGAGTTACAACGCGAAACAGCCGCCCGTATGGGTTTGAAAAATATGCAGTGCCTAATCATGGACATGCGAGATCTGTCAGATTTTCCCGACAACAGTTTTGATATGGCAATGTCAGCTTCTGTTTTTGAACATCTTGATGTTGACGGACAAATCAAGGCCATGCAAGAACTCGCGCGAGTCGTGCGACCGGGCGGGAAAATCGCTATATCGTTTGATTACGGCGTATCCGCGTCGGGCAAAAATGAGGATCTACCGCCTCCTCACGAACCTCCGTTGACAAAAAATGAAGTTATACGACGATATGTGAATGAATCTGGTCTTGAAATAGTTGGTGAACCGTTTGATTCAATCATTTATCCATTTTGGGAAACAGTTTATTATTCACCTGCATTTATCATCTTGCAGAAGCCTGGATTGCCCCAGAATTCACAAAAAAATGACTATATTCAATGGAAAATGAATAACAGCTCACTTCGGGAGATTGCTGAACCTGATTCTGTTTTTGTGGAGTTGACGGGGCGACTGATCAATGATTATGTGACATTGTCGATTGAAAGGTCGACACTTCTGACGGAAAGTCAACAAAGGATGGATCAAATCGTCGTTTTGAAAAAAATGGCGGATGAACGATTGGAAAACATTCATTATTTGAATAGCTTGCTGAATGAACATATTAGAGAAAATCGAGCGATCATCGAGAGGCTTGAAATTGAATCGGAAGAAAGAATGAGGGTCATTCAAAAACAGCAACAAATGATTGAAACGTTGAGATTCGAGTTCGATACAGAAAAAAAACAACTTCAAGAAGAAATAGAAAGACTCGCCAACGAGTCAGCGGAAAGATTGGCAGTTATTCAAAAACAGCAACAGATTATTGAGTCGCTTACGCTTGAACGCAATTCAAAACAAAAGCAGCATCGAAACGAAACCGAAAAACTTACCCGCGATATTAATGAAAAACAATATGTGATTCAAGACCAGAAAACTATGATTGATATGCAAGCAAACGAACTAAACGCCCTGCGGGAAGAGTTGTTGCAGTCGAAAAGAGAATTGAACGCCCTTTTGGACTACAAATTTTTCCGATTGATCAATAAGTGGAGAAACAAGAAATGAGCATCCAATGGCCCAAAATTTCAATTATAACGCCGTCATTCAATCAATCACGATATCTGGAAGATACAATAAAAAGTATATTGAACCAGAATTACCCCAACCTGGAATATATTATCATTGACGGCGGTTCGTCGGATGGAAGTCTTGACATTATCAAAAAATACAGTGATTCGATAAGTTACTGGGTAAGCGAAAAGGACCGCGGTCAAAGTGACGCCATCAACAAAGGATTTGCACGGGCGACAGGTGAAATTGTCGCTTGGTTGAATTCGGATGACATGTATGTTGAAGGTGCCCTCTATCATGTGGCAGAGATATACAAAAAATATCCGAACGCAGATTTGATTATTGGCAATGGTTATCGCTTGAATGACGAGACCGGCCAATTGACCAGGTTTTGTCCACGTCATGTTGCATTTCACTTGCAGGCGTTTGCTTTTGGATTGGACTACGTACAGCAACCGTCATCATTTTTCAGCAACCGGATGTTGAAAAAAATCGGGTTGTTGGATATGGACTTGCATTATTCAATGGATTGGGATTTGATGTACCGAATCGGTTCCGCCGGACATGTCGTAGTAACGGACAAGCCTTTGTCGTACAGCCGGGAGTATGCTGATACCAAAACTTCCACTGGTGGGTTCAAAAGATGGGAGGAACTGTGGAAACTCGGTCAAAAGATGACCGGCTTGGAGATGACCCCCGGAAGCCTGTACTTCTTCACCGAAACATTAAATGAGTTTTTGGTTCAAAACCAGGAAAATCATTGGCTAAAGATCCATGATTATTATCCCCTTGACCGTATGTGGTCTTTGTCTCGAGACTTGTTGTCCAATTGCGCAGGTGCTCAAGATGGTTTTCCTCTGGAAAATTCCGAAAATGTAACTTATTACTTGCCGTTTGTTGATGGTGAATCCAACTCGGCGGAATTGTACAATATTCGAAATTTCCCGAAAATCTCTGTCATTACGCCCTCATTCAATCAAGGGAGTTTTTTGGAAAAAACGATCCTGAGCGTCATCAATCAAAACTATCCAAATTTGGAGTATATTATTATTGACGGAGGATCGACAGACAACTCTCTGGATGTAATTAAGAAATATGAACAACACCTGGCCTACTGGGTCTCCGAGGAAGACAACGGTCCGGCTGAAGCCATCAACAAGGGTTTCAAGAAAGCGACCGGTGACATCATCTGTTGGTTGAATTCGGACGACTGTTTCTCCAACCATTCCCTTTGGGAGGTTGCGAAAACTTTTGATCAAAACCCTGAAATCGATGTTGTCTACGGCCACGCCATTTACATTGACGAAAACGACCAGGCGATTTTGATGGATCATGGATACCAAAAAACAAAAATTTACTTTGGTTATCAACAGCCGTTCGAAAAAACAATTGAGTATTGGAATACAGTGTACATGATTCCCCAACCAACGGTATTCTTTCGAAGAAGCATCTTGGACCAATATGGATTGCTGAATGAAAAGTTAAAATTTACTTTTGATTATCAGTACTTTTTACAATTGACAAAAGCGGGCATTCATTTTCACCTGATTGATCGGGTCCAAGCTTTTTATCGCATTCACAACTCATCCAAGACATCGGGATTTGAAAATTTTTATCCTGAGTTGTACAGTCATTCGCGACCAAATTGGAAAAACAAAAAGCGAATGTTCAAAAGTTTTATGCTTTACTTCATGAAAAAGATTTATTCGTTTTATCCCGCGACTTTCGCAGGGAAATGCCGGTGGATCATGAGATCGGCAATTGCTGCAGCACAAGTTCTCTTCCATGTCGGAAATCCAGAGAAACATTTCGTAAAAATGGTAAGGAAAAGCAGGTGAATGGATAAAATGGGCGAAAGTGATGGTCATTTCGAATGGCCTTATCCCGTTGCCGAAAACCGAGAAGAAGGTTTAAAGATCGCCTTTGTTACACTTGTTCTGCCAAATTTGCCAGGTAAATCAGGAGGGGAAATCAGGGATGGGCATATTCTCGGTTATCTGTCTTCCCGGCATGTAGTCGACGTTTTTTCCATCAACAATTTTGTTCATGAAATCAGTACAGATCAAATGTTGAGCCAACTTAACGATATTTATTATCCAGAGAAAATTGCAAAGGAGTTTCCGGATTATGTAAACTTCAGTGTGAAAGATGATTATTTGAAAAAATTCAGGCGAAAATTGGCTCGAAGTGATTTGTTCATACCTCTGGGGAAATTGCCTTGTGAAGTGGAAGGCTTTATGACCACTTTCAATGCCTACATCAAGCATTTGCTGCAAGAAAAAATCAACGAAAACCGGTACAATGTGATTTTTGTGACACCACAGGTCAATCCGGCTCTTCTGTCCGGGTTGGAAATTCCGGATTCTTGTTTGAAGATTTATGCCACATATGATGTTGAGAAAGTCAGATACAAACGATTGAAAAAGACAAAGAAATCCGTTTTGTCCAAGATGACCTTTCGTTTGGAAGAGCGGAAAGCCATTCGTATGGAAGCAAACAACGTCTCGATAGCAGATGGAATTATTGCAGTGTCCGAATTGGATCGGAAGGTTTTTGTTGACGAATACGGGGTGCCTTCCCACAGGGTGCTTTCCCTTGAGAATGGAGTTGACACCCGTTATTTTTCTCTTTCTCAAGGCAATACAAACAAGGAACCGATTCTTGTTTTTATTGGTAACATGGGTTATGCACCCAATCGGCAAGCGGTTGAATACTTTGTTGATCTGATCTTTCCGAAAGTGTTAAAAAGGTTCCCTGACGCCAAATTTTTTGCTGTCGGGGCAAACGCCGACAGTGATTTAAAAAAACTTGGAAACGACAAAAACATCATCATTACCGGTGAAGTTCCCGATGTTAGGTTGTATCTGAATATGGCCGATGTGGTGTGCATTCCTTTGTTGACCGGCAGCGGAACAAAATACAAAGTGTTGGAAGCATTGTCGGCAGGAAAACCGGTAGTGACCACTTCCATTGGGGCTGAAGGAATTGATGTCTCAGATTCTGTTCATTTGTTGATCAGAGATGGCGAACAGCAGTTTGCTAACGGTGTTATTGATTGCTTGTCCAATCCCCAAGACATGGCGCAAATGGGGCTGAGGGGGCGCCGATTTGTGGAAGCCCATCATGATTGGAAAGTTGTGCTGCCGAAAATGGATCAGTGGATGGTTCAACTTGCCCGTTCAATATAGGAGGTGCATGCTGTGGATTTGCCGCTCGTTTCAATCATCACTCCCTCCTTCAATCAGGGCATGTTTATTCGGGAAACAATCGAGAGTGTATTGAATCAGGAATATCCAAATATTGAATATATTATCATTGACGGCGGTTCAACGGACGATACGCATTCGATTGTAAAATCGTATGGAGATCGTATCAAACTGATTGTAGAGGAAGATGATGGGCAATCGGATGCCGTAAACAAAGGAATCCGAATGGCCAGTGGAACGATCATTGGTTGGCTGAATTCTGATGATACGTATTTGCCTGGTGCCATCAAGACCGTTGTCCAAGTGTTTATGGATAATCCTGAAATCAAGTTTGTTTATGGAGAAGGGTATTGGGTTGACAAGCAGGGTTGCTTGATCGATCGTTACCCGACGGAACCTTTCAATCGCAAGCGCTTGGCTCAAAAATGTTTTATTTGCCAACCGACCGCATTTATCAAGAGAGAAGTGTTTGATAAGGTCGGTCTGTTGGATGTCAATCTGCATTTTTGCATGGATTATGATCTTTGGTTCAGAATTACGAACCATTACCGCGCATGGAATATTCCGCAATATTTGGCTACATCACGGCTTTACCCCGAAAACAAAACGATGTCGTCGCGGTTGGCCATCCATGAAGAAGCAGTTGAAGTTATCGGAAAGTACAACCGTTATATTCCGATAAACTGGATTTTTGGACTTGCATATCACAGATTCAAAGAACGCCTTTCTCCCGCATTTTTTTTGACATTCGCATGGACATGCCTGAAGCTAAATCGATTTAACATCTTGTTTTTGATCATGGATGCATGTCGGATTGTCAAAGACAAAATGGAGGAATCTTTTAGACATGTCCCGCGAAGAAAATCAACCTCTGGTCAGCATCATAACCCCTTCATATAATCAGGGGAGATTTATTGAAGCGACTATCCAAAGCGTATTGAATCAGGATTACGGGAATATCGAATATATCATTATCGATGGCGGCTCAACCGACAATACTCTCGAAATATTAAGGAAATACGAAGATCGTTTGACATGGATTTCAGAGCCCGATCACGGCCAATCAGATGCGATCAACAAGGGATTCAAAAGGGCGCGCGGAACCATACTGGCATGGCTTAACTCGGATGATGTGTATGAGCCAGGGGCCATTCGGGCAGCTGTCGAATACTTTAAAAAACATGATGATGTTGCCCTCCTGTATGGAGAGGGAGATATTATCGATGAACATGGCAAAAAGCTACGACGGTTTGGGGCGACGCAACCCTTTGATTTGTGGACTTTGATATATATTTGGGACTATATTATGCAACCGACAACCTTTTTCAAGCGAGAGGCATTGCAAGAAGTCGGATATTTGGACGAGAATTTGAACTGGTGCATGGATTGGGATTTGTGGATCAAAATTGCAAAGAGATTCAAAGTTGGATATATGGATCGAGTGTTGGCCAGTTCGAGGGAGTACGCGGATACGAAAACGAGTACGGGAGGCTGGAAAAGATTCAGAGAAATTGTTGCCGTAATGAGAAAACATGGTAGGATGAAATATCCTCCTGGATACTTCTTGTATGGGACCAGCACTATGTATGTGGAATATGGAACTACGAAAATCAGAAAACTTTTTTTTGGTGGACTAATGAAAATCACACATATAATCGTTTTTGGAGCTTATATGCGAATAAGGAATGTGTTTGGTGACTAATCCACATTAATTCACTTTAGTTCGGAGGTAAGGAATGTGAAACGAAGACGTCTTTTTCTTTACTTGGATCCCGGTACTGGCTCTATGATTATTCAAGCCATCGTTGCCGCTGTCGTTGCCGGTGCTGCTGCAATCAAGTTTTATTGGCGCAAACTAAAATTGATATTTTCAAAGATTTTTAAAAAATCAAAGTCAGATGAATAATGTCACCAGGGAGGGAAGAAGATGAGCCCAATCTCCCAGGATCCCGGTTCATTTCGGGACCCAAGCGGCTTCATATTCAGAGTGGATGGCCAAATATATCGGCAAGTGAATGATTGTTACAAAGATGATTATGATCTTCTCATGGGGTCAGGTTTGTACGATAAATTGGTCGAAGAAGAACTGTTGATTCCCCATGAGGAAGTTGATACTGCAATTGCGGCAAAAACGAACCTTGTTTACAAAGTCATAAAGCCACGTAAAATTCCTTTCATTTCTTATCCGTATGAATGGTCGTTTGACCAACTGAAGGATGCGGCGATTGTGACGCTGAGAATCCAGAAGTTGGCAATGGAATATGGAATGACTCTTAAAGACAGCAGCGCCTATAATATTCAATTCATGGATGGGAGACCTGTATTTATTGACTCGCTCTCGTTTGAGAAATATGAAGAAGGAAAACCATGGGTTGCCTATCGACAGTTTTGTCAACACTTTTACGCCCCTTTGTCATTGATGAGCAAGTTTGATGTTCGACTCAATCAGTTGCTTCGGGTTTATATCGACGGGATCCCATTGGACCTGGCCAGCAAGATGCTTCCCGCATCAACATATTTGAATTTTTCTATCCTTTCACACATTCATTTGCACGCCAAGAGCCAATTAAAATACGCGGAAAAACAGGATGCGCCCGCCACATCTGTCCATATGTCAAGGCAACGGTTGATAGCTTTTCTGGACTATCTCGAAGCCGGAGTGCGCAAACTCGAGTGGAAAAATGCGAATACGGAATGGGGCGATTACTATAACAATACGAATTACACAACCGAAGGAATGAAGCACAAAGAGCAGATTGTATCTGATTATATAGATCGTATCAATCCCAAGAGTGTGTGGGATCTGGGCGCAAATATTGGAAATTTCAGCAGATTGGCCAGCAAACGAGGAATCTCAACGGTATCATTTGACATAGATCCTTCCGCAGTCAATCAGAATTACTTGTTCGCAAAAAAAAATCGCGAGAAAAATTTGTTGCCATTGCTTCAAGATTTGACCAATCCGAGTTCGAACATAGGTTGGGCAAACGAAGAAAGAATGTCATTGATCAATCGGGGCCCTGCAGATATGGTTATGGCTCTGGCTCTTATTCATCATTTGGTCATTTCAAATAACGTCCCGTTTCATTCTGTGGCCGGGTTTTTGTCCGGACTGTGTCAAACGTTGATCATTGAATTTGTACCAATTCATGATTCACAGGTTCAAAAGCTATTGGTGTCCAGAAAAAATATTTTTTCAGATTATTCGCAAGACAATTTTGAAAAACAGTTCGGATTGTTTTTTGACATAATGGATTCACGTAAAGTTATCGATTCAGACAGAGTCATTTATCTGATGCAAAGTAGAAAATAACCAAAAAATCGGTAGCGTCCCGTCAAGTGGTGTAAAATCGATTTCTACCGCGTGACCCAGATTTATTTCTGCAAGAGTGTGGTGGATGCAAGAGGAACTTGCTCCCCATTGACGATTTTGGCCATGGATTCGAGACT
>Ga0310836_100110_pt1 | contig 104274 bp, 94 predicted proteins | sample SM_ome_4_FD_201310 | JGI IMG/M metagenome (GOLD analysis project Ga0310836, IMG submission 201310) | Sorghum-adapted microbial communities enriched on stacked mutant (SM) sorghum from Joint BioEnergy Institute, Emeryville, California... ... | reverse complement strand
AAAGGGCTGAAAAGTCTGCTTTCTCGTTACCTGGAACTTTGTTAACCTTACGGAACCGCCGTATGCGGACCCGCATGTACGGTGGTGTGAGAGGTCGGGGGCTAGCCGCCCCCTCCTACTCGATTGGGGGTCGGGCGGGTTCTTCCATTTGGCCGCCTTGTTGGACCGGTTGCGGATCGCGGGAAGTTGCAGCCGCTTCGTCCGGAAGGGAGCCGCGGGGCGGCCGTGTCGAAATATGGCCGAAACAAAACCGGGTTATGATAAAGTGATCCATTTCCAGGGTGATACACCCGAACACCGGTCACAAGGAGGCGGATGAGAATGATAACGGAACCGAAATTCGGATCGGCCGCGCATCCGCTGGCGGACATTCTGGACGGAACGGATGTGCGGGAGATCGAACGGTATTTGCAGGAACATGCCTATGCGGACGGGGATACGATCCTGGCGCAGGGACAACCCGGAGACCGATTTCATATTCTCATTTCCGGCGAAGCGGACGTGCTGGTGAAACGGGAGATCGAGGTCACCGTGGCCCGCTTGCGCAAGGGGCATTTTTTCGGCGAAATGTCCTGCCTGACGGGAGAAGCGGTCAGCGCCACGGTGAAGGCGGTCGGTCCCGTGCGTTCGATGTCGCTGTCCCGGGAAGGCATGTTCCGCTTGATGGACGTGCGCGCCTCGTTTCGCCGGCACATGCTGCAGGCGATGGTGCAGCGCATTCAGGATGCGAACCGGCGGGTCGTGGACGAACATGCCCGCAGCCTGGTCGTCGGCGAGCAGCTGGCCATGGAGCGGGAAATTCGGTTCGGCACGTACATTGCCGGCAACCGGCAGGCAGACCGCCTGCTCATGCGCATCGAAGCGATGTCCCGAACGGACGATCCGCTCTGGATCATCGGCGAGGAGGGCACGGGGCGGAGCCATACGTCTTATGAAATCCACAAACGGTCGGCGCGCGGGGAGATGCCGTTCGTGATCGTGGACGGCAGCGGCCTGGACGAGGAAGATTTCCGCATCAAACGCCGCGGAGCGGAAGGGGGAACGATCCTTGTCCGGCAGGCGGACAAGTTGACATCGGAGCAGCGCGCCCGATTGGCGGACATTTGCGGGTCGTCCGTGCGGCTGGTTTGGACGGCTGCGCTTCCACCCGGGGAGGAAGCGCGACCATCTTCCGTGCTCCGGCTGGCCCCGCTGCGGGAACGGACCGAAGACATTCCGGATCTTGCATATGAATTTCTCCGGCGGGAACGCGTCCCGGACCCGGAGAACGCCATTTCCCGGGAGGCGATGCGGCTTCTGGTCGCCTATCCGTACCTGCGCGGCAACGTGGCGGAATTGGCGAAAGTGGTCAGCCGTGCGGTGGCGCTCAGCAACGGCCGGCAAATCACGTCCAGTCACCTGCGGTTCGGCGGCACGCGGAAACCGGGGGAGCGGCCCAAGGTCGGCCTTGCCCTCGGCAGCGGTTCCGTCAAAGGCGCCGCCCATGTCGGGGTGATCAAGGTGCTTGAGGAAGCCGGCATCCCGATCCATTTCATCGCCGGCACCAGCGTTGGCGCCTTCATCGGCGCGCTGTACGCGGGCGGGCAGCCGGTGGCCAATTTCGAGAAGGTGTTGCCGACGGTGCGCTGGCGCCAGCTTTTGAATCCGGCCCTGCCGCCGGCGGCCCTGGCCGACAACGAGCCGATGGCGCGGTTCGTCGAGCGGTTCATCGGCCCGGTCCGCTTTGACGAATTGACGATCCCCTTCGCCGCCGTCGCTTCCGATGCCATGACCGGAGAAGCGTACATCCTGAACCGGGGCAAAGTGTCCCGGGCCATTTGCGCATCCACGGCAATCCCCGGCGTCATGAAACCGGTCCTGCACGAAGGGCGGCTCATGATCGACGGCGGGGTGGTGCATCCGGTTCCCGCCGCCCTGTGCCGCAGCATGGGGGCGGATCTCGTCATCGCCGTGGACGTCAGCGCGCCGGCGTCGATGCGCCGCAAACCGGGGAACCTGGTGTCGGCCATCCTGAACACCATCGACATCATGAGCGAAAAAATCGTCCGGGAAGAACTCCAGCTGGCCGACATCGTACTGAAACCGCAGCTGGAACTGCAGGAGCACACCTTCAAATCGTCCGGCGCCTTCATTCGCAGGGGAGAGGAAGTGACCCGGCAGGCCCTCGCCGACATTTTGCGCCTTTATTATCAGGAAGGGTGATTCAATCTTCCAGGGAAGCCGCCATGATGGCGCTGACTGCCCGGATCATGACGGCCGGAACATGGCAGATGACCGCAAAGGGCGCATCCGTGAGGGGGACGATTTTGCCGAAAAACAGGAAATTGGATGCCGCAAACAGAACAAACGAGACCAAACCCTTCCATCGGGTTTTTCCAATCCCATGCCGGGAATGATCGGGTTGGCAAGGATGCTGATCCGCTTTTTAAAGGCCGGATGCTCCCGCTTCAACCGATCCAGTTCCTTGAAAAAATTCCGTCTCAATTCGCTGGCCGCTGTTCATGTTCCATGATGGGACACCTCCACCGAATAATCGATCGCACGAACGTACCGGAGAGGATCGGCCAACCTGTTGTCCGGTCATCCGGCAGGCGCATCCGGACCGCTCCCTGATGTTCCTTTTCCTGCAAGGCGTGTTCCATTTTTCGCTGTTCATGCCCCGCCTGTTCGGTTATGATTATGGTAATGCCAGGAAGAAAAAAATAGAATTTTCGGTTATGAAATCGAAAAAACGCGGGAGGGTACAGCAACGGTGAAAGCAAAGTGGCTCACAGCCATCGTCATGTTGCTGGTTTTCGGCTTGTTTGCCGAAACCGCTTTCGGCGCATCCGACCGCCGCGCGGTGGTGACGGAAGCCTCCGGGCACGCGACCGTGAAGAAGGCCGGCGGCGCCCTGGACATTCGCATCTACCCGGGCATGCCGATCGGCGAAGGCGACTTCATCAGCGTCGGTCCGGGCGGACATCTCGTCTTGCGGACGGACCGCGGCGATGAAATCACCCTCGGGGAAAACTGGCGAGGCACGCTGTCCAGGCTGAGGGAAGACGTCGATGGCGGGACCGGGACGGCCGTCCGCACCTGGGCAGGGGCGACCTACAGCCATGTGGCGAAACGGGAAGCGCCGTCCGGTTCGTACCGGGTGGAACTTCCGACGGCCGTCCTGGAAGCGAAAGGCACGCATTTCATGGTGACGATCGACAAGGTTACGGGCGAGGTCAGGATGATCGTCACCGCCGGCATCGTGGCCAAGGACGATCGCACGTACCTGCCCTCCAATCAGCTCACCGTGTATCCCTGGCGGGAAAACGAAGATGCTCCGCCTGCGGAAATCCTGGATCCCGACGAGATCGCGGTCGCCCTTCCGGACCACGTGCTTGAGGCGCTCTTGCGAAACCTGCACCTCATCGAATCGGAGAACCAGGAGCTTCTGGAGCAGCTGCGCGGAAGCGAAGAGACCGGGGAGCTGATCGAAAGACTCGGAAACCTGGGCGGCTTGCGGAATCTGCAGGACGAATCGTTGTTCGAAAGATACAAAGCCAATGTGGAGAACATGCTGTTCCTCTTGTTGAAATCGGCGCATGTCAACGGCAAGCTGGATTGGGAAATCGCGCAGGAGATCCTGAGGTCCGTCAACGAAATGATTGAGGAAGAAAACCGCAAATTCGATCTGGAAAATGAAGTGCCGCCGCTCGACCGCACGGTCGGCATCGATCCGGAAGAGGAAGAGCGCCGTCGTGCGGCGCGGGAAGAGGCCGAGCGGCAGCGGGAGCAGCGGGCGCGGGAGAAGGAGGACAAACGGGAAGCCGTCAAACAGCAGGCACCGGATATCGCGGACCGGCTGGAAGCGCGAAACCGCGAACAGGAAGAGGCCAATCGGAGGGCCGAAGAAGAGAAGCAGAACCAGGCGCTGGACAAGCACATGCAGCAGCTTCATGACGAACAGCGGCAGGAACTGGAAGAGCGCCTTCAACAGCGGAAAGCCGAAAAGGAACGGATGGATCGCGGAAGAACGGCACCCATGCCGGGCGAAGGAGCGGAGGAAGAGGCGGCTCCTCCTCCGCCCCCCTCTCCGACTCCTCCGCCGCAACCGTCGCCCGACCCGTCCGACACGATCACGGAAATCAACCTTTCCGTCACGGATGCCGTGTACGGTCAGCCGTTTTCGATCACGGCCGTGGTGAAGACGCCGGATGGATCGCCCGTTCCGGACGGAGGCACGGTCGCGTTCACAATCGGACCGGTCACCGTCGGATCCGCCGCTACCCTGGAAGGCGCGGCGACGTTCGTCATCGACGGGGACAAATGGGCCTTGCTGGCGGAAAACGGCGTCGGATTCGGCGCGCACACCCTGACGGCGTCCTATGCGGGCGTGCCGCAGCAATATGACGGCAGCTCGGCCGCGCGGGAGATGGTGCTTCTTCCCTCCGGTCCGGTGGTGCTGATCTGGAAAGAACTTGTGGAAGACAGCCCGAATTCCTTCGAAGTCCGCATCGAGTTTGCCCATTTCACGGGGGACGCCGCGATCCGCGAAGCGGACATCCGGTTCATGCATTACCTGTCCCTGGGCGATTGGGACAATCCGCCCGATTTTCTGGCCTCGGAAGAATACAACGACGCATTCGGCGGCGATTCCGATTTCGCGCACCAGTTCGGCCACATCGAATATGCGCTGCCGGAAGGCGGCCAGGACTGGCTGGCCCGTTATGAATTCCTGGCGTTTGGAGATGCAGCTGCGGAAATCGCCGGACGGGACTTCCTCGCGAAGATCCGTTTCGATTTGCAGGCCTGGGCCGGCAAAACGCCCGGTGACGTCGCCATCGACGTGGTGTCCGTGCATGTGCTTGACCGCAACGGCGAACCGATCGGGGCGACGGTGGTCGCCGGACCGGGCGTTCAACTCGCTCTTTCCGATGATTCTGAAAATGGGGAGCTGCCATGATGCGACGACTCGTGAAACGTTGGTTTGCTGCCGGCTCCGCCGGAATCGGCATCGCCGTTCTGGCGGCGGCGTTCTTCTTCGGGACGGCCTTTTCCGCTTCCGCCATGGTATGGTCGGACGGCCGTCCCCTGATCCAGGCCCGCGATCTGGCGGGGACGGGCGTGTATGACGAGTTTGACGGTCCGGCGGAGCGGGCCGAGTTCCGCCATCCCGCCGGCGTGCTGGTGCTCGCTGACGGCGGCGTTCTTGTGTCGGATTCGGACAACCACCGCATCCGGATCGTCCGGGACGGCGGCGTGTCCGTTTTCGCCGGCGTTCCCGTGTCCCTCTTGGCCGACGACGCCGGCCTCCCCGCCGGCGCCCTGGTCGACGGCCCTTCGGACACCAGCCTGTTCCGGCATCCGGCGGGCCTGGCGGCGGACCGCTCCGGCAACATCTACGTGGCGGATGCCGGCAACCACGCCATCCGCAAAATATCCCCTTCCGGCGACGTCACCACCCTGGCAGGAAGCGGCGTGCTGGGCCACCGGGACGGCACGGGAAGCGGGGCGCTGTTCCATTATCCGACGGACGTCGCCGTCGACGCGGCGGGCAACGTGTACGTCGCCGATACGCTCAACCACGCCATCCGCAAAATTTCTCCGCGGGGCGAAGTGACGACGCTGAACGCCCTGTCCGACCGGACGGTGGAAGTTTATGACGGCGTCGTGGTGCCGGCCGGCGGCTTCGCCGACGGACAACTCACGCAGGCGCTGTTCAACGAACCGTCCGGACTGGCGATCGACGCCAAGGGCAACCTGTATGTCAGCGACACCGGCAATCAGCGCATCCGCTACATCGATTTCGCGGCGGGAACGGTCACCACCGTGGCCGGCGGCGGCGATCCGGCGGAGAATGCGCTGTACGTGCAAGGCGATTACCTCGACGGACCGGCGCCGCTTGCTCGGTTCAACAGCCCGAAAGGCATTGCCGCGGACGGAGACGGCGGCCTGTTCATCGCGGACAGCCTGAACCACGCCATTCGCTACCTGAAAGACGGCCGCGTTCACACCGTCGCGGGCCATTCCGCCGCAAAGTACGGCCACCGCAACGGATTCGACACGGACGTGCTGCTGAACGTTCCGGTTGACGTGGCCGTCGATGCTGCCGGCAACCTTGTGGTGGCGGACAAGTTCAACAACCGGATCCGCACCGTCGAATTTGTTTCGCTGCCGGACGACCGGCCGGCGGACGGCACCGTGCGCGTGTTGCTGAACGGAGAGCCGCTGGACTTCGAACAGCCGCCCGCCATCCGTTCCGGCCGCACGATGGTGGCCGTCGAGGCCGCGGCGGACGCACTCGGTTACGCATTCGGCCGGCATGACGGGGACATCATCCTGACGGGGGACGGCGTCACGCTGGCGCTGGCCGTCGGCCGTTCCGGGCTGACGCGGACCGCCGAAGCGGAAGGCTTGCCGTTGGAGGCATCCCTCGATGCGGCACCTTTCATCCGCGACGGCACGATCTACGTGCCCCTCCGCCCGCTGGCGGAGACGGCCGGTTTCAAGGTCGATTGGCACAAGGAAACGGTGACGGTCATCTTGCGAAAATGAATTGACCGGACGGCACAGGCAGACGCGCATCCGGTTGAAAGACGGGCTGAAAAGGCGGGTTCCGACATTCCGCTGGCCCGTCTTTTTTCGTCGGCGATTCGGCCCGAACATCCGCCGGGGTTTCATGGAATGCGGGCGCGGCATGGTTCCGATCGTTTCCTGCCGGCATTTCGCGCTTTTTTCGCCAAGAGGGGCAAAAAAAGGAGATCCGCCCTCCATGTCGAAAAAGAGAGAACGCAAGTCACGGGCCGGCGGACGGTGTGCAAGATGCGCCGCACGAACCCTCGGCCTTCGGCGGGAGGCGGGATTGTGCACAAAATCCTGATTGTGGAAGATGAACCGGACATCGGAAGGGTGCTGCAGGCCTATCTGGCCAAAGCCGGGTTCCGGGTCGAGACGGCGGCGGACGGGGCCGCAGCGATGCGGCGGTTTGAAGCGTGGACGCCTTCCCTCGTGCTGCTCGACGTCATGCTGCCGGACACGGACGGATGGCAGCTGCTCGCCTGGATCCGGGAACGGGGGGCGTGCCCCGTCATCATGCTGACTGCAATGACCGATCTGGAAAGCCGTCTGACCGGTTTGAACGCCGGCGCGGACGATTACATTTGCAAACCTTTTGTCGCCGAGGAGGTCGTCGCGCGGGTGCAAGCCGTTCTGCGCCGGCTGCCGATGGTTTCCGGGGACCAGGTGACCGCCTTCGGCCGCCTGCGGGTCGATTTTGCCGCCCGGGAAGTGGCGCTGGCCGGCCGGTCCGTTCCCTTGGCGCCGCGGGACATGGATCTGTTTCTGCTGTTTGCGTCCCAACCGAACCGGACGTTCGGGCGGGAAGAATTGATTGCTGCGGTATGGGGCACGGATTACGAAGGCAGCGACCGGGCCGTGGACCTGTCCGTCAACCGCATCCGCCAGGCGCTCGGCGATTGGCCTGCGGAAGAAGGGGAAATCGTCACGGTGCGCAGATGGGGGTACAAATTCCGTGTCCGGCACTAAACAGAGAAGCATGTTGCGGCACTGGTCGATCCGGTATTTTTTTGTCGTGGTGGCGAGCATGGTGCTGGTGGCGATGGCGACGCTCTTTTCGGTAAACCGGGTTCATGTGGAAAACCAGAGCGAAGCTCTCGCGACGTTCGTCCGGGCGGTGGCCCGGGAGCCGTCAGCGCCCGGCGGCGGAGAAACGCGGGATGCCGAATGGCGAGCCGCCTTGCAGCGCGGGATGGCGGAAGCCGGCTTTCCGCAAGTCCAGCCCGTCGTTTTTGTGCTGGATGAAGCCGGACATGTGATGCGGCAGGCGCCGGAGCAGCCCGTCCGGGAAGCGTTGCTCGTCCTGGAGGCGATGACGGTGGAGCCCGGGGCATACGGGAAAGTGCAACGGATCGAACCGGTGGAAGGCGACAACCGAAGCTGGCTGGCCGCCCTGGAGCCGCTGGAACATGGCGGCACGCCGGGCCATGCCGTTGCCGTGATGCCGCTGGAGATGGTCATGCCGGCGGTCGAGCGGTTCCGGCTCGTCCGCCTGGCCGGCACCACAACGGTGATCGTTGTCGGCTGGGGGGTCGTCTACCTGATGACCCGTCGGCTTGTCGCCCCGATCCGCTCCGCCGCAGACGCCGTTCGCCGGATCGCGGCCGGCCGTTACGACGTGAAGCTGGACCGAGGCAAGGGCCAGCCGAAAGAAATCGCGGAGCTGATGGATGCCTTCGCCGACATGGCCGAACGGCTGCGCGAGCACGAGGCGCTCCGCCGGCAGCTTCTGGCCGGCGTCACCCATGAACTTCGCACGCCGATCACTTCCATCAGCGGGTTGCTCCAGGCGGTCCGGGACAAGGTGGTGACCGGAGAAGAGGCGGAATTGTTTTTGCGCAATGCCATGAAGCAAACGGACCGGCTGCAGAAACTGGTGGAAGACCTGCTCGAATTCAACCGGTTTTCCGCCCAGGAAATTACCGTTCGCTTGACGCACGCCGATCTGTTCACGCTGGTCGGCGAGATCGTGCGGCGCTGGCACGACGGCCAGGGGGAGGCGGCCGCCGGATTGTCCTTGTGCCTGGAGGCGGACGAAGAAGAAGACTGGAGCGTGCGGACCGATCCCGACCGGATCGAGCAGGTGCTCGTCAATTTGCTCAACAACGCCCGGGATGAAATGCGGGACGGGGGGACCGTCCGGATCGGGCTGGTTTGCGAGGGAGACGCGTTTCTCGTCCAAGTGGCGGACACGGGAGCCGGCATTCCGGAAGGCGAGCAGCTCCATCTGTTCGAACCGTATTTTCGGGGGGAACGAAAAAAACGCCAAATCCGCGGCCTCGGGCTCGGCCTCCCCTTCAGCCGGCTGATCGCCCGCTCGCTCGGCGGGGACCTCGTCCTGGCGAAAAGCGATGCAAGCGGCAGCACGTTTGTGCTGAAACTGCCGCGCGAATCCCGCTGATCGGACTACATGGGCGGAATGAGCGGCACAAACAAAAAAGCCGCCGGATCGGCGGCTTGTTTCGTTATGGGCATGGCCTCCCAGGAGGGATTCGAACCCCCGACCGACGGCTTAGAAGGCCGTTGCTCTATCCAGCTGAGCTACTGGGAGAGGGCACAAGAAAAGCGGGTGAAGGGAATCGAACCCTCGCTTCAGGCTTGGGAAGCCGGCGTTCTACCATTGAACTACACCCGCATGCAAAAATGTGGTTGTCACTGCACCAGCCCGGCCATGCACCGTCACGGGCCGGCAGCCGAACCGTTCGGCAAGCAAGGAATATGGTAGCACAGCCTTGCCCGAAAATCAATCGGTCATTTTGAGACAAGCATGATATAATAATACCCTCAAGTTTTGACTTCGGGGGGTGATGGGTATCCGTCACGATCAGCGTGTCCTTCGACGCGACCAGGTGTACTTGCTGCCCAAGACGATCGACTACTACCAGGAACAATTGACCCGTCTGCTCGAAGCGGAACGCTTCGCCGAAGCGGCGGAAACGCTCGCTTTCCTGCTGGAGTGCAAGACGGATGATGCCATCGCGGTGGCGGAATGGCAGCATCTCTACGACTGGCTTGTAAACACGTTCGGGGAACCGGAGCCGTCGAACGAACGGCCAAACGGACAACCCGCATCGGATTCGGATGACGAGGCAAGCGAACGGGATATCAGAAAGCGGCACGTGGCCGCCAAAATCGCCGAAGATCCCGCCTATGTGGACAAGCTGCTCGACATCGTGCTGCACGGATCCGATCTTGAAAAGAAAATGACGGCCGTCGACCAATTGGCCATGGCCGACGATCCGCGGATCGATGCCGCCCTGATCGAATGGCTGGAGGGGACGGGATTGCATCCGCTGCTCCAGTTCAAGGTGCTGCAGGCGCTGCGCGCGCGGGGGGCAAGCGGCACGGTCACCTTGCGCCGTGCAGGGGAAACCGTCTCGGTATCCATCGCCGAAACGCCGCTTGCCGCGGCTGATTTTCCCGAACCGATCCGGTCCGTGCCGGACATGGTCCGCCGGGCGCTCGGGGTGTCGGAACCGGGGTTGGCGGAAATGGCCGGGCATGTTTGGCAGGAATTTCTCGAATGCATATACGGAACGAAACTTTACCGCGCCCTGGCGGAGATGCCCGGCCGGGCGTCCGCGATGTGGGCGGCGGGTTTGCACGAGTTCGTCATTTTGTCGGTGACGGGCGAAGATCCGGAGGAACCGGTGCTGCCCGTTTACAAATTGAAGGAGAAAGACGCGGAACGGGTGCGCCTGAGCCGCGGGCTGCTGCTTGCCTACATGCGCAATCCGTACGGTCCGGATTGACCATCGCGCCGGTCAGGAAGGCGTTTTGCGCCGCAGGGTGATCAACGTCAATTCCGGGGGGCACATAAAGCGGACGGGAAGATGGGTCGTGCCGACGCCCCGGTTCGTGTAGACAAAGCTTTCCGTTTGCCGTCCGGCCAGTTTGTAGAGCCCCTGCACGTATTTTTTGCCGCCCGAGGGCGTCAACAAGGCGCCGATCAGGGGCAGACGCACCTGTCCGCCGTGGCTGTGCCCGGACAATTGCAAATCGGCGCGCCAGGGAGCGGTGCGGTCGGCGGCGTCCGGCTGGTGGGACAAAAACAACGTGAACATGCCGGGATCAAGGCCTTCGAAGGCGGCATGGAAATCCGGCCGGCCCAGTTTCAGGTCGTCGAGGCCGGCGATTTGCAGCACATCGCCGCCGCGGCGGAGGCGTTCCGAACGGTTCACGAGGAGGGTGAACCCGCCGCGTTCATACACTTGCGGCGCGAGCTTCCGTCCGGTGTAGTAATCGTGGTTGCCGGGAACCGCCCACTTGCCGAGGGGAGCCGAAAGCAGGCGAAGCGCCTCCGCGCATTCGTCCGCATGGGGCAGCACGTCCCGGTCAAACAGGTCGCCGGTGAACACGATCATGTCCGGCGAAAGCCCGCGCACGCGCGAGACGAGGCCGGTGAGCTCATTCAAACCGTAATAAAACCCGTAATGCAGGTCGCTGAAATGGAGAATCGTCATGCCGTCGAAGGCGGCGGGCAAAGCGGCGAACGATAGTTCCAGCCTGACCGTTTCCAACCGGAGCCGTTCCACCCGATGGGCATACCACAAGGGCGCGGCGCAAAGCGCAACCAGCCCTGCGGCAGACCGGGCGGTTTTTTTCAGGAACGTCCGGCGGCTCATTCCGGGTTCGGCGGGGCCGGGAGTCGTGGACATCATGCAAGCCTCCCCCGATCCAACGCAAGCCGCGGCGGCCGTCCGGCGGCTTGCGGAAGAATGCGGATGATTTCTTCCATTATAGCCTATTGCCGCAAGATTTGGCGGCGGAATGGCCGATTTTTCCACTGTCTTGAATTCGCCATGGTTTGTGTTTATAATGAAATGGTTATCAAGGCCAGCGAGCGCGATTTCCGTTCGGACTTCGGCGTTTGCCGGCGCATCGGCATGCCCGCGGAACGGGTAAATTTGTTGGAGGGGACGGCATACAATGAAAGCAACATGGGAAAAAATAGAGAAGAACACCGGTGTTCTTGAAGTGGAAGTGGACGCGGAACAGGTCAACGCCGCATTGGATAAAGCGTTCAAAAAAGTCGTGCGGCAGGTGAACGTACCGGGATTCCGCAAGGGCAAAGTGCCGCGCGCGATCTTCGAAGCGAAATTCGGCGTGGAAAGCCTTTATCAGGATGCCATCAACGAGCTTTTGCCGGAAGCCTACGCGAAAGCCGTCGAGCAAACCGGCATCGAACCGGTGGACCAGCCGGACATCGACTTTGAAACGTTCGCCAAAAACGAACCGTTTGTCTTCAAGGCGAAAGTGACCGTCAAGCCGGAAGTGACCCTTGGCGAATACAAGGGGCTGGAAGTGACCGAAAAGAGCACGGAAGTGACGGAGGAAGAACTGCAGCAGGAGCTGAAACGGCTGCAGGAGCGCCACGCCGAGCTGGTCGTGCTGGAAGAAGGCACGGCGGAGAAGGGCGATATCGCGGTCATCGACTACGAAGGTTCCGTCGACGGCGTTCCCTTCGATGGCGGCAAGGCGGAGAACTATTCCCTGGAACTCGGTTCGGGCACGTTCATCCCCGGTTTTGAAGACCAGGTGATCGGCATGTCCAAAGGGGAAGAGAAGGACATCAACGTCACGTTCCCCGAAGAATACCATGCGGAACATCTGGCCGGCAAAGCCGCCGTTTTCCGGGTGAAAGTGCATGACATCAAGCGGAAAAACCTGCCCGAACTCGATGACGAGTTCGCCAAGGACGTCAGCGAATTCGATACCCTCGAGGAATTCAAGGCAGACCTGAAACAACGCCTGACCGCCCAGAAGGAACGCGAACGCGACCTGGCGCTGGAAGCGGACGTCATCGAGAAAGCCGCCGCCAACGCGGAAGTGGACATTCCCGGCGCCATGATCGAAACGGAAATCGACCGGATGTTGCGGGAATTCGAGAACCGGCTCAGAATGCAGGGCATGAACCTGGAGCTGTACTACCAATTCTCCGGCCAGGACGAGAAGGCGCTCAGGGAACAAATGAAGGAAGAGGCGGAAAAACGCGTCAAAACTTCGCTTGTTCTCGAAGCGATCGCCAATGCGGAAAACGTGCAGGTGGACGAAGAAGACATCAACAAGGAACTGGAAGGCATGTCGCAGACGTACCGCCAGTCCGTGGAAGAGCTTCGCAACATCATCGAGAAGAACGGCAACATGGACGATTTCAAAGCGGACATCCGCATCAAGAAAACGGTCCAATGGCTGATCGACAACAGCAAGAAAACACCGGAAGTCGCCTGACAATCCCGACCTCAGAGAGAAGGCACGCTGGCAGCGTGTCTTCTTTTTCACCCGCCGGACCGGCCGCCTGAAGACGGAGGTCAGGCGCGGAAGGAAATTGGCTTTACAGACTGAACGTGTTACAATGGAGTAAATCCGAAAGACGTTGAGCGAAACGGAGTGGGGAACAATGAGTTTGGTGCCGATTGTCGTGGAGCAAACGAGCCGCGGCGAACGATCCTACGACATCTATTCGAGGTTGCTCAAAGACCGGATTATTTTTCTTGGCAGCGCCATTGACGATGACGTGGCCAACCTGGTCATTGCCCAATTGTTGTTCCTTGCTGCCGAAGATCCGGAGAAGGACATCCATCTTTACATCAATTCACCCGGCGGTTCCGTAACGGCCGGATTGGGAATACTGGATACCATGCGTTACATCAAACCGGATGTGTCCACCATCTGCGTCGGTTTTGCGGCCAGCATGGCGTCGCTGTTGCTCGCCGCCGGCGCCAAGGGCAAGCGGTTTGCGCTCCCCAACAGCGAAGTGATGATTCACCAACCGCTCGGCGGGGTGCGCGGCCAGGCGACGGACATCAAAATCCACGCGGACTGGATCATCCGGACGAAGCAGAAGCTGAACGAGATGTACGTGGAATTTACCGGCCAACCGCTCAAAAAAATCGAGAAAGATACGGATCGCGACAATTACATGAGCGCGGAAGAAGCAAGGGAATACGGGCTGATCGACAAAGTGATCTATCCTTGACTGCGGTCCGGTTGTGCGGCTCATGGCGCGCTTCGCGGCCTGCCGTGACCATTTCGGAAAATGAGGTGACCCTATGTTCAAATTTAGCGACGAGAAAGGCCAGCTGAAGTGCTCTTTCTGCGGCAAATCCCAGGACCAGGTGCGCAAGCTGGTGGCTGGGCCCGGCGTTTACATTTGCGACGAATGCATTGAGCTTTGCACGGAAATCGTGGAAGAGGAACTCGGTCACGATGAGGAACTGGACCTGAAGGACGTCCCGAAGCCGAAGGAAATTTTGGCGACGCTGGACAGCTACGTCATCGGCCAGGAACAGGCCAAAAAATCGTTGGCCGTGGCCGTCTACAACCACTACAAGCGGATCAACAGCAACACGAAGCACGACGACGTGGAACTGGCCAAGAGCAACATCCTGCTCGTCGGGCCGACCGGCAGCGGCAAGACGCTGCTCGCCCAGACGCTGGCCAAAATCCTGAACGTGCCGTTCGCCATCGCGGACGCGACGAGCCTGACGGAAGCCGGTTACGTCGGCGAAGACGTGGAAAACATTCTGCTGAAATTGATCCAGGCGGCCGATTACGACGTGGAGAAAGCCGAGCGCGGCATCATCTACATCGACGAGATCGACAAAATTGCCCGCAAATCGGAAAATCCGTCCATCACCCGCGACGTGTCGGGTGAAGGGGTGCAGCAGGCGCTGCTGAAAATCCTGGAAGGCACGGTGGCTTCCGTGCCGCCGCAGGGCGGGCGCAAGCACCCGCACCAGGAGTTCATCCAGATTGACACGACGAACATCCTGTTCATTTGCGGCGGCGCCTTCGACGGCCTGGAGCAAATCATCAAGCGGCGCATCGGCAAAAAGGTGATCGGCTTCAACTCCGAGGCCACCCGCGGCAGCGACCTGAAACCGGGCGAGTATTTGTCCCTGGTGCTGCCGGAGGACTTGTTGAAATACGGCCTCATTCCCGAGTTCGTCGGCCGGCTGCCGGTCATTGCCACGCTGGAACCGCTGGACGAAGCGGCGTTGGTGCGGATTTTGTCCGAACCGAAAAATGCCCTCGTCAAGCAGTACCAAAAACTGCTCGAGATGGACAACGTCAAACTGGAATTCGAACCGGCCGCCCTCGAGGCGATCGCCCGCGAAGCGATCAAGCGGAACACGGGCGCCCGGGGCCTGCGGGCGATCATCGAAAGCGTCATGCTCGACGTCATGTTCGAGGTGCCGTCCCGCGACGACGTGACCGAATGCATCGTGACGGAGAAGGCGGTTCTGGAAAACCTGCCGCCTGATCTGAACAGCAAAAACGACAAGAAGCGCAAGGAAGAAAGCGCCTGACGGAACGTGCGTCCCGCGCCGGAATGCGGTCGCCGAACACCGCTGCCGGCATGCGGCGGATTGGCGCCCGGCGGACGCACCGGATTGCACGCACCTTGCCAATGCCAAGCGTATGCCAAAAACCGCCGCAGCCACCGGTTGCGGTGGCTTTTTGGCATTTTGGGGGAGGAAGAACATCGACATGTTTCACAGAACGCAAACGCGGCCCGTCCGGGTCGGCAACCTGACCATCGGCGGCAACAACGACGTCATCATGCAAAGCATGTGCACGACGAAAACGGCGGACGTGGAAGCGACGGTCGCCGAAATTTTGCGGCTCGAGGAAGCGGGTTGCCAGCTCGTGCGGGTGACCGTCAACAACCGGGAAGCGGCCGAAGCGATCAAGGAAATCAAGAAGCGGATCCACATCCCTTTGGTGGCGGATATCCATTTTGACTACAAGCTGGCGCTGGCCGCCATCGAAAACGGCATCGACAAGGTGCGCATCAATCCCGGCAACATCGGCCGGCGCGAGAAGGTGGAAGCCGTCGTCAAGGCGTGCAAGGAGCGGGGCATTCCGATCCGCATCGGCGTCAATGCCGGTTCGCTGGAAAACCACCTGCTCGAGAAATACGGGTATCCGACGCCGGACGCGATGGTGGAAAGCGCCCTCTACCATATCGGCATTCTGGAAGAACTGGATTTCCGGGATATCATCGTGTCGCTGAAGGCTTCCGACGTGCCGATGGCCATCGCCGCCTACACGAAGGCGGCCGAAATCATACCGTATCCTTTGCATCTGGGCATCACCGAGTCGGGGACGCTGTTCGCCGGCACGGTGAAAAGCGCCGCCGGCCTCGGCGTGCTGCTCAACATGGGCATCGGCAACACGATCCGGATTTCCCTCAGCGCCGATCCGGTGGAAGAAATCAAGGCGGCCCGCGAACTGCTCAAGACGTTCGGCCTCATTTCCAACGCGCCGACCCTCGTTTCTTGTCCGACTTGCGGCCGCCTCGATTTCAACCTGTTTGAAGTGGCCAATGAAATCGAGCGGTATCTCGAGAAGGTGAAGGCGCCGATCAAAGTGTCCGTGCTCGGCTGCGCCGTCAACGGGCCGGGGGAAGCCCGCGAAGCGGACATCGGCATTGCCGGCGCCCGCGGGGAAGGCCTTCTGTTCCGTCACGGCGAAATCGTGCGCAAAGTGCCGGAAGCGGAGCTGGTGGACGAACTGAAGAAGGAAATCGACGCCCTCGTCGCCGAGTACGAACGGACCGGCGCCGTCCCGGGCAGAAGGCATTGAGCTTCGTCACCCGTGCCGGCGCAAGGCAGCCGGATCCGCGGCGCACGGTCGTCTGCAGACCGGTGTGAAGGGAAACACGTCCCCCTGTTTCGGCAAAATGGGTCGTTTTTGATTTGCCAAGGGAACGGGGAGACACGATATTGCGTTTTTGGCCAAACCGGGCCTGATGGACGCCAATTCGTGTCTCTCCGTTCCCTTCATTTTTTTCATCAAATCGCGGCCGTCCGTTCCGCCATCTTCCGTTCGTCCGTTCATCCGCCTGTTCCGTGCCGGCCAAAAGCGGGACCGCGGGGACTAACCCGCCATCCAAACGGCAATACTGACAGGTAACGCGGAAAAAAGATGGAAACGGAGGAACGTATGGCATGGATATCAGCATGATCGTCATGATGGTGCAGTTTTTCTTCGCCGTCGTGATCGGCCTATATTTTCTGGGGCAGCTGCGCAGCCAGCGGTCCAACCGGGTGGCGGTGGACCGGGAATCCCGCAAGGAGATGGAGAAACTGCGGCGCATGCGCGCCATTTCCCTGACCCAGCCGCTGGCGGAGAAAACCCGCCCCGCGTCCGTTCATGACATCATCGGCCAGAAGGAAGGCCTGAAGGCGCTCCGGGCGGCACTGTGCGGGCCGAACCCGCAGCACGTGATCATCTACGGGCCTCCGGGGGTCGGGAAGACGGCGGCGGCCCGCGTCATTTTGAACGAAGCGAAGAAAAACCCGCTGTCTCCGTTCGGCCCGCATGCCACGTTCACGGAAATCGACGCGACGATCGCCCGCTTCGACGAACGGGGCATCGCCGATCCGCTCATCGGCAGCGTGCACGATCCGATCTATCAGGGCGCGGGCGCCATGGGGGTGGCGGGCATTCCCCAGCCGAAACCCGGCGCGGTGACGAAAGCCCACGGCGGCATCCTGTTCATCGACGAGATCGGCGAACTGCATCCGATCCAGATGAACAAATTGCTGAAGGTGCTGGAAGACCGCAAAGTCATTCTGGAAAGCGCCTATTACAATCCGGAGGACATGCAGATTCCGCGGCACATCCACGACATTTTCCAGAACGGGCTGCCGGCGGATTTCCGCATGGTGGGCGCCACCACGCGGCTGCCGCACGAAATTCCGCCCGCCCTTCGGTCCCGTTGCATGGAGATTTACTTCCGGCCGCTGACGCCGGATGAAATCGGTGAGATTGCGGCCAACGCCATCGCAAAAATCGGATTTCCGGAAAGTCCGGAAGCGGTGGACGTGGTGAAACGGTACGCCACCAACGGCCGGGAGGCGGTCAACATCGTGCAGCTGGCGGCCGGCCTGGCGATGACCGACAAGCGTGACCGCCTTTCCGCTGCAGACGTGGAATGGGTGGTGGCGAACAGCCAGATCCAGCCGCGGCCGGACAAAAAAATACCGCCCGCGCCGCAAGTCGGCGTCGTCAACGGGCTGGCGGTGTACGGGCCGGGCATCGGATCCCTGCTCGAAATCGAAGTGACCGCTTTCCCGGCCCTCCAGCCGAACGCGGGCAGGGTGACGATCACCGGCGTGGTGGACGAGGAGGAGATCGGCGGCGGCAGCAAAACGCTGCGGCGCAAAAGCATGGCCCGCGGATCGGTGGAAAACGTCCTGACCGTGCTGCGCCATTACGGCATTGAAGCGTCGCGCTACGATTTGCATATCAACTTCCCCGGCGGCGCTCCGGTGGACGGACCGTCGGCCGGCATCGCCGTCGCCACGGCGATCGCTTCCGCGGTGTCCGGCATTCCGGTCGACAACCGGGTGGCGATGACCGGGGAACTCAGCATCCACGGCAAAGTCAAGCCCGTCGGCGGCATCACGGGCAAAGTGGAGGCGGCGTTCCAGGCGGGTGCGGGCAAAGTGCTCATCCCGAAGGACAACTGGCAGGAAATGTTCACGCAATACGAAGGATTGGAGATCGTGCGGGTGGAAAAACTGGATGACGTGTTCGAAATCGCCCTCGGCCGCCGCATGTTCCATCCGGTCCACGCCGACATCCAGGCGGCGGAGCCCCGCGTTCCCGCGGCCGTGTCGGTGTTGCATGCCGGAGAAGCGGCGGACGGACGGGGCTGAAACCGGCGCCGGTCCGCGCCCTGCGGGGCGCGGATTGGTGTTTTGCATACCGGTTTGCTAAAATGGTGGGAAGAAGCATCAAGGATTTTTCATCAGGAGGTGCCGAGGATGGGACCCGTGAAAGCGAAACGCCGCATCCCGCTTCTTCCCCTGCGCGGGTTGCTGGTTTATCCGAGCATGGTCCTCCATTTGGATGTCGGCCGCGAGAAATCGGTACGCGCGCTGGAAGCGGCCATGGTGGACGACAACATGATCCTCCTGTGTTCGCAATCCGACGTGAACATTGAAGAACCGACGGTGGATGATATTTTCCGCGTCGGCACCATTTCCCGCATCCGCCAGATGCTGAAGCTGCCGAACGGAACGATCCGCGTGCTGGTGGAAGGGCTGGTCCGCGCCGAAATCACGGAGTATCTGGACAACCCTTCCCATTTCGACGTCGTGGTGCGGGAGCTGGCGGAAACGGAAACCGCCAGCCCGGAGATTGATGCGCTCAAGCGCACGGTGCTCCATCATTTCGAAAACTACATCAACCTGTCCAAAAAAATCACGCCGGAAACGCTGGCCGCCGTGGCCGACATCGACGAACCCGGCCGGCTGGCCGACGTCATCGGCAGCCACCTGACGCTGAAGATCAAAGACAAGCAGGAAGTGCTGGAGACGGTTGACGTCAAGGCGCGGCTCGAGAAAATTCTGGAACTGCTCAACAACGAACGGGAAGTGCTCGAGCTCGAGCGGAAAATCAATCAACGGGTCAAGAAACAGATGGAAAAGACCCAGAAGGAATATTACCTGCGCGAGCAGATGAAGGCGATCCAGAAGGAGCTCGGCGAGAAGGAAGGCCGCACCGGCGAAATCGAGGAGCTTCGGGAGCGGCTCGACAAGGCCGATTTGCCCGACAACGTGAAAGAGAAAGTGGAGAAGGAAATCGACCGGCTGGAGAAAATGCCTGCCGCCTCCGCCGAAGGGGCCGTCATCCGCAATTACGTGGACTGGCTGCTCGGTCTGCCTTGGCGCATCTCCACCGCGGACGACCTGGATTTGGCCAAGGCGGAAACGATTCTCGACGAAGACCATTACGGGCTGGAAAAGCCGAAGGAACGGGTGCTGGAGTACCTGGCGGTGCAGAAGCTGGTGCACAAGCTGAAAGGCCCGATCCTGTGCTTCGTCGGCCCGCCCGGCGTCGGCAAGACGAGCCTTGCCCGGTCGATCGCCCGGTCGCTCGGGCGCAAATTCGTGCGCATTTCCCTCGGCGGCGTTCGGGACGAGGCGGAAATCCGCGGCCACCGGCGCACCTACGTGGGCGCCATGCCGGGACGCATCATCCAGGGCATCAAAAACGCCGGATCCAACAACCCCGTTTTTCTGCTGGACGAAATCGACAAAATGGCGATGGATTTCCGGGGCGATCCGGCGTCCGCCCTGCTGGAGGTGCTGGATCCGGAACAGAACACCACCTTCAGCGACCATTACATCGAATTGCCGATGGACTTGTCCAACGTCATGTTCATCACGACGGCGAACGCCGTCCACAACATCCCGCGGCCGCTCCTGGACCGGATGGAAGTGCTCTACATCCCGGGCTACACCGAACTGGAAAAGGAACAGATCGCCTTCAAGCATCTGCTTCCGAAGCAGCGGCGGGAACACGGCCTGCAGGATCACCAGCTGGAACTGCCGCGGGAGACGCTGCTTCGGCTGATCCGCGAATACACCCGGGAGTCCGGCGTGCGCAACCTGGAGCAAATGATCGCCGCCTTGTGCCGCAAGACGGCCAAGGAAGTGGTGCAGGGCGGCAAGGAGTCCAACGTGATCGGTCCGGACCGGCTGAAAGACTATCTCGGCCCGCAAAAATTCCGCTTCGGCACCGCCGAACAGGAAGACCAGGTCGGCGCGGCGACGGGGCTCGCCTGGACCGAAGTCGGCGGCGACACGCTGACCGTTGAAGTGTCCGTATTGCCGGGCAGCGGCAAGCTGCTGCTCACCGGCAAGCTGGGCGACGTCATGAAGGAGTCGGCGCAGGCCGCCTTCAGCTACATCCGTTCACGGGCGAAACAGTTCAACATCGATCCGGATTTCCACGAGAAAAACGACATTCACATCCACGTGCCGGAGGGCGCCATACCGAAGGACGGCCCGTCCGCCGGCATCACGATGGCCACCGCCCTCGTCTCCGCGCTGACGAACATTCCGGTTTCCCATACGGTGGCGATGACCGGGGAAATTACGTTGCGCGGCCGCGTGCTGGCCATCGGCGGACTCAAGGAAAAGGCGCTTGCCGCGCACCGGGCCGGCATCCGCACGGTGCTGATCCCGAAGGACAACGAGAAAGACCTCGAGGACATTCCGGAAAGCGTACGTGGCGATCTGACGTTCCGCCCGGTGAGCCACATGGACCAGGTGCTCGAGATCGCCCTTCTGGCCGCTCCCGGCGCGGGCGGCGAACCGGTCCTGTCCGCGGGTGAACGGCCATGATCATCAAGCAGGCCGAGTTTGCGGCCAGTTGCGCCAACTGGAACCAGCTGCCCGAAGACGAGTTGCCGGAAATCGCCCTGGCGGGGCGCTCCAACGTGGGCAAGTCGTCCCTCATCAACCGCATGCTGAACCGGAAGCAGCTGGCGAGGACGAGTTCCGTGCCGGGCAAAACGCGAACCCTGAACTTTTACCGGATCAACGGCGAACTTTATTTCGTCGACTTTCCCGGATACGGATATGCCAAAACGTCCAGGGGCGAACGCCGGAAATGGGGCAAGCTGATCGAACGCTACCTGCTGGAACGGAAACAGCTCAAATTGCTGCTCCTCCTGATCGACATCCGGCATCCGCCCACCCGGGACGACCAGGCGATGTACGAATGGGCAGTCCACCATGGCATCCCCGTCTGCCTCGTTGCCACCAAGGCGGACAAAATTTCCCGTTCCCGGCAGCAGCAGCACACCGCGCAAATCCGCAAAACGCTGCAGATTTCCGGGGAGGTGCCGGTCATTCCGTTTTCTTCGGAAACCGGCGCGGGCCGCGAGGAATTGTGGGAACGCATCGCCGCGGCGGCAAAATGAGGGAGAGCAGGCGGATCGGAGGACGCGCTGCCGGATTGTTCTCGGGCAACCGGCATCCGGTTCATGTATAATGGGAGTTGAAATTACGCCTCATGATGCGGAATCGGGGAGATGGCATGATCCAGCGGTCGGCGACGGAATACATCAAGGCAAGCCTGGTGCTGACGGAACACGATCTGACGCGCCTGGAACAATGGTTTGCGGAATACGGGGCCGCCTGTCTTTCGGTACCGGCGGACGGGCAACAGCGGTCCCTCGAGTTTCGGCTGGACGGCAATGAACCGCTTTTGTTGCAGTTCCGGCGTGCGGACGGCATGTTCGTCTCGAAAGGGTCGTACCGTTTCCGAACGCAGACGATGGCCGACATGATGCGCAGGGCGCTGTCCGCCTTCAAGGGAGACGGCGTCGTCAGCCGGATGTATGCCGACTGCGCGATCGAAAGCATCTACGAACGCGGTTCGGTGGTCAAAATCATCGAGTCCAAGGGATGGGAACGGCGGGTCATCTACGATTACCACAATCTGGCGGGACAGCTGGAGCGGTTGTTTGCCGCGAACCGGGTCGAACGGGAAATCGCGATTGCCCGGAATGCGATCAACGCGCTGCTTGACCGTCGCCTGACGGCGGAAGAAGCGGAACTGGCGGATATTGACCGGGAGCTTTCCGGGTGGCGCCACCGCCTGTTTGTCCTGGAAGCGTGAAAGCCATGAACGGGGCGTGCGTCGACGGACCGGAACGGGAACGTCGGCGTACGCCCTTGTTGCGTCACGCAAAAAAACCTTGCCGGGCCGGCGGGCGCGTCTGGCCAGGCATGCAGGCGCATGCGCCTGGGGCGAACCGCATGCCAAACAGACGATGCGACGGGTGTTTGCCGGCGATCCGGTTGCGCTGGAAGAAAGCTTTTTTGCCGGTTTGAGGAAGCTTCGCCGCCGGCCGGGAATTGTCGGGCGAATGCCCTTGATTGGCGCGGGAAAAAAAGGTGTTGCATTTCATGTCTGCAGATGTTATTTTTAATCTCGTTGACAACAATATAGGAACCAGGATTCACTCAGGACATGGATTGTTCCGAGAGAGTTTTCCCTCGAGAAGTGAATGACGTAGGTCCTAGCGGATGAAATTCAACACATTTTATTCCTAGGAAGGGGGAACCGGAAGGTGGAATATTCTACTTTCGGAAGGCATGTGGCAGTCGATGCTTGGGGTGTCCGGTACGACTTGCTCAATGATGCCGATTGGTTGAAAGATCAATTGGTGGAGGCTGCGGAAGCTACCGGCGCAACGGTCCTCTCGGTGCAATCGAGACAATTTGAGCCGCAAGGCGCCACTGTTTTGGTGTTGTTGTCAGAAAGCCACCTTTCGATCCACACGTACCCGGAAAAAGGGTTCGCCGCCATCGATTGCTACACGTGCGGTGAAACGGTGGATCCGCAAAATGCCGTTGACAGACTCATGGAAGCGTTGAAACCCGAGCGCGTTCATGCCAAGAAACTGATTCGCGGCCTGGGCGAAATCGAAGTGGAAACGCCGGTCATGAAACAGCCGGAATTGGTGCGTTGACGCGCACGGACAATCGAATACGAAAACGGATAACCGCGAGAGAACTCTCGCGGTTTTTCACTCATTTCAACAAATTGTCCATATTTGGGGAATGGACGCCGCAGGGCGTGTGTTATAATAATTCTCGATAACTTTGCCCAACCGATCCAAGCATCCGTGAACAAGCATCCAAGGAAAGGGGTCTGCCCTGTGCATCTGGTCGTCGTCAGCCTGAATCACCGGACGGCTCCGGTGGAACTGCGCGAGCGTTTCGCCGTGAGCGAGGATCGCCTGCCCGCGGCGCTCAGGGAACTGAAACACAGCAGAGGCATCCTGGAAGGCGTCATGCTGTCCACCTGCAACCGGACGGAAGTGTACGCCGTCGTCGGGCGCCCCGACTTGTGCGGAGCCTACGTGCGGGAGTTCATGGAAAACTTTTACGGCATCCCCGCTGCCCGGTTTGCCCGCCACTTGCAAGTGGAAGAGGACGAAGCGGCCGTGCGGCACCTGTTCCGCGTTGCCTGCGGCCTCGATTCGATGGTGATCGGCGAGACGCAAATTTTGGGACAGGTGAAAAACGCCTATTTCGCCGCGCAACGGGAGCGGACGACCGGAACGCTGCTGAACCGGCTGTTCCACCAGGCGATTACCGTGGCCAAACGGGCCCATGCCGAAACGAAAATCAACGATCACGCCGTATCCGTCGCCCATGCCGCCTGCCTGCTGGCCGAGCGGCACGCCGGCAGCCTGGAAAACCGCAAAGCGATGCTGATCGGCGCCGGACAGACGGCGGCGCTGGCGCTCAAACATTTGCAGGCCCGGGGCATCGGCCGGGTGACGGTGGCCAACCGGACGCCGGAGCGGGCGGAAGCCCTCGCCGGGCAACTGCCCGGGGGCAGCGCCTGCAGCCTGGCCGAGCTGCCGGAGCGGATTGTCGAAGAGCAACCGGACGTGGTCATTTCGACCACCGCGTCACCGGAATACGTGTTGACGGCGGACCAGCTTTCGGGTTTGGCCGGACGGCGCGAAAAACCGATCGTGATGATCGACATCGCCGTCCCCCGCGATCTCGATCCGGCCATCGCCAGGTTGGAACATGTCCATCTTTACGATATTGACGAACTGCAGGCGGTCGTGGCGGACCACATGGAAAACCGCCTGAAACAGGCGGACAAAATTGAAGCGATGATCGAAGCGGAACTGGTTTCCTATCAGGAATGGTACCGGCTGCTCGGCGTCGCCCCGGTCATCCGGGCGCTCCAGGAACGGGCGCAGGACGTTCACCGCAGCACGATGGACAGCCTGCTCCGCAAACTGCCGGATTTGACCGAGAGGGAAATCAAGGTCATCCGCAAGCTGACGAAAAGCATCGCCAACCGGATGATGACCGATCCGATCAACCGGATCAAGGAAATGGCGGCGGGCCGGGACGGCCGGGAGGCGGTGGAGATGTTCGTGCGCATCTTTGCGCTGGAGGATGAGCTGGCAGCGGACGAACCCGCGGACGGCCGGGCTTCCTGGCAGGAAGAGGCCGCCCCCCGCGAAGAGCGCGTGGCGCTCGGGGGCGGATCGACGCGTTGCTAGGGCCCGGACGGCTCCGCCGGGGATTTGGCGCGGGAGGAAGTGGGATGGTGCAGGACGGGTATCCGGTCGTGCTCCGCATCCGCGGAGCTTCCTGCGTGGTGGTCGGCGGCGGGCGCGCGGCCGCCGGCAAAGTCGGCCCGCTGCTCGCGGCGGGCGCGCGCGTGACCGTCATCAGTCCCGAAGTGGACGATGCGATTGCCGTCCTCGCGGAGGACGGAAACGTGACCGTGATCAGAAGAGCGTACGGCGGCGCGAACGATTTGCGCGGCGCCGTTTTGGCGTTTGCGGCAACGGACCGGGATGACGTGAATGAAGCCGTTTGCCGGGATGCCGCGATCCTCGGCATCCCCGTGTGCGACACCGGCCGTCCGGACCGGGGCACGTTTCTTCTGCCTGCGGTCATGCGCCGGGGGAAATTGACGGTGGCGGTGTCCACTTCCGGCGCAAGCCCGGCGCTGGCGCGAAAAATTCGCGACGAGCTGCTGGAAGCGTACGGGCCGGAGTACGGCGAAGCCCTGGATTTTCTCGCGGAGCTTCGCCGCCTGATCCGGGAGAAGGCAACGGACCCGGCGGCGCGCTCGGCACTGCTCAGGGAGTTGGCGGAGCGGGATGTGGTCGGGTTGGCCCGTGAAGGCCGCCTGGAAGACGTCCGCAGACGACTGTTGGCGGAAATGGCGGAAGCAGAAACGGTACACATCAGCCGTTGGCGCCGGATGTTGGACTTCTCCGGCGAACGGCCATCAACCGGAGAAACGGAGACGTGAAACTTGAAGAAACGGATCGTTGTGGGCAGCCGGAGGAGCAAACTGGCGCTTGCCCAGACCCGGCAAGTGTTGGAATTGTGGCAAAGGCGGGCCGGCGAAGCCGGCGTGCGGCTGGAATTTGAATTGCGGGAAATCGTCACGAAGGGCGACAAAATCGTGGACGTGACCCTGTCCAAAGTCGGCGGCAAAGGGCTGTTCGTCAAGGAAATCGAGCAGGCTCTCCTCGACCGGGAAATCGACGTTGCGGTGCACAGCATGAAAGACTTGCCGGCGGAGTTGCCGGACGGTCTCGTGCTGGGGGCCGTGCCCGAGCGGGAAGACCCCCGCGACGTGATCGTCACGAAGAACGGGCGGACGTTGGCCGAATTGCCGGCGGGCAGCGTCGTCGGCACGAGCAGCCTGCGGCGGGCTTGCCAACTGCGCGCTTTCCGCCCGGACCTTCGGGTCGAATGGATCCGCGGCAACATCGACACCCGGCTCGCCAAACTGGAGGCGGGTGACTACGACGCCATTTTGCTCGCGGCGGCGGGCCTTTCCCGTCTCGGCTGGAAAGACCGCATCACCGAATATTTGCCGGTGGCTCGCTGCGTGCCCGCGGTGGGCCAGGGGGCGCTGGCGATGGAATGCCGCGCCGGCGACGAATCGCTGCGGGAATGGCTCGCGTTCATCCACGATCCCGTCACGGCACGGGAAACCGCGGCGGAACGGGCGTTCCTCGCGCGGCTCGACGGCGGATGCCAGGTGCCGATCGGCGCCCACGCCCGCGTGCGGCGGCCGTCGGGTGATCAAGGCGGCGCGGATGACGGAAACATGCCCGTCCTGCTGACGGGCATGGTCGGAGAGCCGGACGGCAGCGCGATCATTCGCGATTCCCTCGAAGGGACCGATCCGGCGGAGACCGGCCGCCTGCTGGCGGAACGGCTGCTTGCGCAGGGCGGGGAGGAGATTTTGAAACGGACGGGGATGTGATCCATGGGAGAGAACATCGGCAAGGTTTATCTGGTCGGCGCCGGCCCCGGGGACCCGAAACTGATCACCGTGCGCGGACTGGAAGCGCTCAGGCGGGCCGACGCGGTCGTCTATGACCGGCTGGCCGGTCCCCGCCTGCTGAAGGAAATCAGGCCGGGGGCGGACGTGATTTACGTCGGAAAGCGCTCGCAGCGGCACGAGATGAAGCAGGAAGACATCAATCGCCTGCTTGTGGAACTCGCCACGGAGGGAAAAACCGTCGTTCGCCTGAAGGGAGGCGACCCGTGCGTATTCGGAAGGGTCGGCGAAGAAGCGGAAGCGCTGGCGGCAAGCGGCATCCCTTTTGAAGTCATTCCGGGCGTCACGTCCGCCATCGGCGTTCCGGCCTATGCCGGCATTCCCCTGACCCATCGCGATCTGGCTTCTTCCTTCGCCGTCGTCACCGGATACGAAAATCCGGACAAGCCGGCGATGAACGTCGATTGGGAAAAATTGGCGCCGTCGGTGGACACCCTCGTGTTCCTGATGGGCGTGTCCAAAATAGACCTCATTTGCCGCGAACTCGTCGCCCACGGACGTCCGGCGGAGACGCCGGTGGCCGTCATCCGGTGGGGGACGCGCACGGCACAGCGCACCTTGGTCGGCACCCTCGCCGACATCGCGGAGCAGGTGCGCAAGACCGGATTCAAGCCTCCGGCCGTCATTGTGGTGGGCGAAGTGGTGCGGCTCCGCGAAACGATGAACTGGTTCGAGCGAAAACCGCTGTTCGGCCGGCGGGTGCTCATCACCCGGTCCGCGGGGCAAAGCGGCGAGCTGGCGGGCCGAATCGACGAACTCGGCGGGGAACCCGTCGAATGGCCGGCCATCGCCCTGCGGGAACCGGAAGACCCCGCGAAAATCACGGCCCTCGACGCCGCCCTCGGCCGGCCGGAAGCGTACGACTGGGTGATCTTTACCAGTGTCAACGGCGTGGACTTTTTTTTCCGCAGGCTCCGGAAGCTCGGCATCGACATTCGCCGTCTGGCGGGCGCGAAAATGGCCGCGGTCGGCCCGAAGACGGCGGAGGCGCTGAAGGAGCGCGGAATCGTCACCGATCTTTGCCCGTACGCGCAGTATCAGCAGGAAGGGTTGCTTGACGCCCTGTTGCCGCACCTGGCGCCGGGGCAGCACGTGTTGCTGCCGAAGGGCGACCTGGCCAGGGATGTGTTGCCGGAGGGGCTCGCTTCCCGCGGCATCCGGGTGACGGAAGCGGTCGTCTACGAAAACGTGCCGGGCGGCAAAGAAATCGCGGAAGTGGTGCAACTGCTGGAGAAGGACGGCATTCACGCGGTCACGTTCACCAGCTCGTCCACGGTGCACAACCTGTGCGACGCACTGGAGAAGTCGACCGGCCGGCCGGCTGCCGAACTGCTCAAGAAAACCGGCATCGCCTGCATCGGTCCGCTCACTGCGGAAGCGGCGGAGAAACGCGGCCTCCCGGTGACGGCCGTCGCCCGGCAGTCGACCCTTGCCGGCCTGGTGGAAGCCGCCGTGGAGGCGGCATCCGGCCGGGCGCCGGATGAAGAGGGGACCCCGCCCGGAGAAATTTGGACGCAAAGGTAACGACCTGAAAGGCCGTTCTTCCGCTCAATTCTGGACAAAGGAGTTTTGCGTATGGGATATCCGACAGTCAGGCACAGGCGGTTGCGCGGATCCGCCGCCCTCCGTGCCCTCGTCAGGGAACATCGCCTGTCGGCGGACGACATGATTTATCCCCTTTTTGTCACGGAAGGGACAGGGGTGAAACGGGAAATCGCTTCGATGCCCGGCGTTTTCCAGCTGTCCCTGGACCTGCTGGAGGAGGAAATCCGGGACGTGCAGGCGTGCGGCTTGTCCGCCGTGCTGCTGTTCGGCGTTCCCGACCACAAGGATGCGCTCGGTTCCCAGGCGTACGCCCGCGACGGCATCGTCCAGCGGGCAATCCGCAAAATCAAGGACATCGCGCCGAAACTGCTCGTCGTCGCCGACACGTGCCTGTGCGAGTACACCGATCACGGACATTGCGGCATCGTGCACATGCACGGCGGGGAAGCGTTCGTCGAAAACGACCCGTCGCTGGAGCTGATCGTTCGCACGGCGGTGTCGCAGGCGGAAGCGGGGGCGGACATCATCGCGCCGTCCAACATGATGGACGGCTTCGTTCACGCGATCCGCGCCGGCCTGGATGAAGCGGGGTACGAACATGTCCCGATCATGTCCTACGCCGTGAAATACGCCTCGGCATTCTACGGCCCGTTCCGCGAGGCGGCCCAGTCGGCGCCGCAATTCGGCGACCGCAAGACGTACCAGATGGATCCGGCCAACGTGCGGGAAGCGCTGCGGGAAGCGGAATCCGACGTGGCGGAAGGCGCCGATTTTCTCATGGTGAAGCCCGGCATGGCCTACATGGACGTGATCCGGGTGCTCAGGGACAACTTCGACCTGCCGCTTGTCGCCTACAACGTGAGCGCGGAATATGCAATGATCAAAGCGGCCGCGATGAACGGCTGGATCGACGAGAAAGCGATCGTGCTGGAACTGTTGACCGGCTTCAAACGGGCCGGCGCCGACCTGATCATCACCTATCATGCGAAAGACGCGGCCAGGTGGCTGAAGGAAGCGCGTTGAACGGAAGGCGCGGCGGGGGGAGGCGGACGAACCCGTGAAGAAGGGCGGCCCGGAACCGGGCCGCCCGCAGCTCGCCGCTTGCGACACTTGTGTTCAGTTGCGGAGATTGGCCAGGTTGAGGGTGAACGAATCCGGCGTGACGGACAGAATGCCCCGGGCTTCCAGTTCGCGGATGACCTGCATGATGTCGGCGCGCTGGACGCCCGCGTACTGGGCGAGTTCGTCGTAATTGAGCACGACGCGGAGGGTGATTTCGCTTCCTTTGCGAATGCCGCTGCGGTTGGCCATCTGGATCAGCTGTTTGAGCACCCGGGTACGGGCGTCGAGGAACGTCAGGTCGCGGACATGCTCGTTGGTGTCCCGCAGCCGTTGGCACAGCTCCTGCATGATGCCGAGGGTGATGTCGAAATGGTTGGACAGCACGGTGTAGAAGTCCTGTTTGGACAGGCTGAGGAGAACGGACTTTTCGACCGCCCGGGCGGAAGCCGAACGGGGTTTTCCGTCGATCAGCGCCAGTTCGCCGAAGCTGTCTCCCGCCTGCATGACGGCCAAAATCTTCTCTTCGCCGCTTGCGCCCGTGGTGTAAATTTTGACCGAACCGGAAACGAGAATGTAAAATTCGGTGCCGACTTCCTTCTCCCGAAACAGGAGGGTTCCGGCATCGACGAACTTGCGCGACAAGTAGCGGGAGATGAGCTCCAGCTGGGTTTCGTTCAGCATGGTGAACAGGGACACGTTTTTCAACAGATCGATCAAACGAGGCACACCCTTTATTATGGGATGGTTGCGTACGGTTCCCGTGAACCGGATCCGATGACGCATTTGGAACCTTTTTTCAGATTTCCTTGATTTGTCATGATTTTATCACGATTTCGCGCAAAATTCGAGGGATTGCGCACATTTTGACACGAGGAGGAAACGCCATGAGCCAAAACCGGAAGCGTCAGGACCGGCGCTCACGGGAAGCGTTTGAGGAGGCCCGCCGCCATATACCGGGAGGCGTGAACAGCCCGGTGCGGGCGTTTCGTTCCGTCGGTCTTGTGCCCGTGTTCGCGGAGCGCGGAGCGGGATCGCGGATTTTTGACATCGACGGGCAGGCGTACATCGACTACATCTGTTCCTGGGGGCCGCTCATCGCCGGCCACGCCCATCCCGCCGTGGTGGAAGCGATCCGGACGACGGCGGAACGGGGCACCAGTTTCGGGCTGCCGACCTTGTTGGAAACGGAAATGGCCAAGCTGGTGTGCGAACGCGTGCCCTCCGTCGAAGTCGTCCGGATGGTCAATTCCGGCACGGAAGCGACGATGAGCGCCATTCGGCTTGCCCGGGGGTATACGGGGCGAAGCCTGCTGGTGAAATTCGAGGGCAGCTACCACGGCCATGCCGATTCGCTCCTGATCAAGGCCGGATCGGGGGTTGCCACCCTCGGTTTGCCGGACAGCCCCGGCGTGCCGGAAGGCGTGGCCCGCAACACGGTGACGGCGCCCTACAACGATTTGGCGGCGGTGGAAGAAATTTTTGCCCGGTACGGGGAAGACATCGCCGCGGTGATCGTCGAGCCCGTTGCCGGCAACATGGGTGTCGTCCCGCCGCTGCCCGGATTTCTGGAAGGGCTCAGGGAAGTGACGCGCAAATACGGCAGCCTGCTCATTTTCGATGAAGTGATGACCGGTTTCCGCGTGCATCTGCACAGCGCCCAGGGACTTTACGGCGTCACGCCCGACCTGACCACCCTCGGCAAGGTGATCGGCGGCGGCTTGCCGGTGGGCGCCTACGGCGGACGCCGGGACATCATGGAACGGGTGGCGCCGGCGGGGCCGATCTACCAGGCCGGCACGCTGTCGGGCAATCCGCTGGCCATGGCGGCCGGGCTGGCCACCCTGAAGCTGCTCGGCGAACCGGGCGCGTACGACCTTCTGGAGCAACGCTCGGCCCGCCTGGCCGAAGGCTTTGCCGCAAACGCCAAAGAATTCGGCGTGCCGATGACGATCAACCGGGTCGGCTCGATGGTTTGCCCGTTCTTCACCGAAGGGCCCGTGGTCAATTACGCCACGGCCAAAACGAGCGATCCCGATCTGTTCAACCGCTATTTCGCGGCCATGCTGGACGAGGGCATCTGTGTCGCGCCGAGCCAGTTTGAAGGCATGTTCGTCTCTCTCGTCCACAGCGAGGAAGACATCGAGCGGACGATCGAAGCGCAGCGCGAAGCGTTGAAACGCTTGTAACGGCCCGTCGCGCGGATGATAGGGATAACGGCAAAAAATCGGACCAAGCACCAAGCGGTGCCTGCCGGACGGCAAGGCGCCGCTTTGTAATGATTGTCACAAAAAAGTCATTATCGTTGCCATCCCGTCGGCTGATTCGCAAAGTTTGGGAGATTATAATAAGGACGGGAATCTTGGCCGAATGAAGCAAAAGCACACACAAACCGCACGCACGATCTCGTGATCCTGCTGGAGAAAGAAGACTTGATGAGCGATGACGTACAATGACGTATTTTTGCGCGCCTGCCGGCGGGAACCGGTGGACCGGGTGCCGGTCTGGTACATGCGCCAGGCGGGACGCTATGATCCCGAATACCGCAAAATCAAAGAAAAATATACGCTCCTCGAAATTTGCACAATGCCCGAACTGGCCGCGGAAGTGACGATGATGCCCGTGCGCAAGCTCGGGGTGGATGCCGCCATCCTGTATTCGGACATCATGAATCCGGTGGCTCCCCTCGGCGTGTCGTTCGACATCGTGAAGGACGTCGGGCCGGTCATTGAAGAGCCGATTCGTTCCGCGCGGGACGTGGACAGGCTGACGCCGATCGACGCGGAGCGGCATTTGCCCCACGTGCTGGAGACGATCCGGCTGCTCAAGCGGGAGCTGAACGTGCCGCTGATCGCCTTCGCCGGCGCCCCCTTCACCCTGGCCAGCTATCTGATCGAAGGTCGCCCGAGCAAAACGTACCGCCAAACGAAAGCGCTCATGTACGGGGAGCCGGCCGTCTGGCACCGGCTGATGGACAAATTGGCCGACATGGCCAGCCACTACCTGCGTGCCCAGCTCAACGCGGGCGCGGCGGCATTGCAGCTGTTCGACAGCTGGGCCGGTGCCCTCTCGCCGGGAGACTACGCAAAGTACGTGCTGCCCGCCGTGAAGCGCATTTTTGACGATCTGGCGGACATGCCGCAGCCGAAAATCTATTTCCCCGGCGTTGCCTCGGGTGAACTGTTGACGACGCTGGGCGCGGTCCGTGCGGATGTCATCGGGGTGGACTGGCGCGTGACGATCGGCGAAGCCCGCCGGCGCCTCGGTTCCCGTTTTGCCGTGCAGGGCAACCTGGATCCGTATGTGCTGACCGCGCCGATGGACGTCATTCGTGAACAGGCCGGACGCATCATCGACGAAGGGATCCGGGAACCCGGTTTTGTGTTCAATCTCGGACACGGACTGTATCCCGAAGCTTCCCTCGACAAACTGAAGGCACTTACCGACTTCGTGCACGATTATTCGCGGGAAGCGCTGGCGATGATGACAAGCAGAGGTTGACCGGGACGGACAACGGCACGGCGGCCGGCCATGCCGGCGGAATGCCGGGTCGGCCGCGAAAGCCGGCCGGATTGACAAAAAGGAGGTTGTTCCGATGTCCGAAAGCAAAATCGGCGTACTGGTCATGTCCTACGGCACGCCGGAATCGATGGACCAGGTGGAAACCTATTACACGCATATTCGCAGGGGACGCAAACCGCCGCAGGATTTGCTCATGGATCTGATCGCCAGGTACGAGGCGATCGGCGGCGTATTCCCGCTCCGGGTACATACGGAATCCCAGGTCGCCGCCCTGCAGAAGGAACTGGACCGGCTTCGTCCCGGTGTCTACGTTTGCCGCCACGGGATGAAACACGCCCATCCGTTCATCGAGGACGGGGCGGCGCATCTGGCGGAGGCCGGCATCCGGGAAGCGGTCGGCATCGTGCTGGCTCCCCACTATTCCGCGATGAGCGTCGGCGAATACATCAAGCGGGCGCGCGAGGCGGCAGAAGGGCACGGCATCGCCATGACGTTCGTCACAAGTTACCACCTTCACCCGCTGTTCATCGAAGCGCATGCCGAGCGGCTGAAGGAGGCGCTGGAGAAATTTCCCGCCGAAGACAGGGAGCGGGTGCACGTGTTTTTCTCCGCCCACAGCCTGCCGCAGCGCATTGTGCAGCTGAATGATCCGTATCCGGATCAACTGCTGGAAACGAGCCGCGCCGTCAGCGAAGCGGCCGGGGTGCGAAACTGGTCGTTCGCCTGGCAGAGCGCCGGACGGACGAACGAACCCTGGCTCGGCCCGGACATCCTGGAAGCGCTGGAAAGCCTGGACCGGGATTCGGTACGGGGCGTGGTCGTTTCGCCGATCGGTTTCGTTTCCGACCATCTGGAAGTGCTTTATGACCTGGACATCGAGGCGAAAGCGCATGCCGCCGGGCTGGGCCTTCGCCTGGAACGCACCGCTTCCTTGAACAGCGATCCGAAATACATCGGAACGCTCGCCGACATGATCCTGAACGCCGGCCTTGCGGCGGTGCGGGAAGGAGAGGCGGCGCGATGAACGAACGGGAACCGCGCATTGCCGTCGTGGGAGCGGGCATTACCGGACTGGCCGCCGCCCACTATCTGAAGAAGGCTTGCAGGCCGGACGGCCGACGCGCGCGGATCACATTGATTGAAGCGTCCACCCGGCCGGGAGGCAAAATCCAAACGCTCCGCCGGGACGGATGCGTCATCGAACGCGGCCCCGATTCGTTCCTGACCCGCAAAACGCCGATTCTCGAGCTGGCGGAAGATCTCGGGCTCCTTCCGGAACTCGTGCCCGTCAATCCCGATGCGCCCGCCCGGATCGTTCACCGCGGGAAACTGCATCCGATCCCGCCGGGCATGCAGCTTGGCATTCCGACCCGGATCGGGCCGTTTCTGAAAAGCGGATTGCTCAGCCCCGCGGGCAAAGCGCGGGCTTTGCTCGATTTCGTCCTGCCCCCCCGCGGCGGGACGGAAGACGAGACGGTGGGCGGCTTCCTCGCCCGGCGGCTCGGCAACGAAGTGGTGGAGCGCATTTCCGAGCCTCTGCTGGCCGGCATCTATGCCGGCAAGCTGGACCAGCTCAGCCTGATGGCCACCTTCCCCCAGTTCCGCGCGATGGAAACCCGCCACCGCAGCCTGATTCGCGGCATGGCGGCTGCCCGGGGGAACGCGCGGCCCGCCGGCGGCAGCGGTCCGGCGTTGCCCGATGCGCTTGCCCGTTCCGCTTTCCTGACGTTTCGCAGCGGGCTTTCCGCCATGGTGGAAGCGTTGCAGCGGGAGTTGTCGGATTTGCAGACGATTCACGGCGAAGCCGCTTTGAACGTTCGCCGGCAGGACGGGGAAATCCGCATCCGGCTGGAAGGCGGAGAGGAACTCGCCTTCGACGCCGCCGTCATCGCGGTGCCGAACTATCGGATGAAGGCCATGCTGGCCGATCTCGGCGCGGCCGTCCGGCTGATCGACATCCCGTATGCCTCGGTGGCCAACGTGGTGCTCGCCTTCCGGCGCAGCGACACGGCATCCCGGCGGGATGCCGGCAGCGGCTTCGTCGTGCCGGGAAGCGAAGGGCTGACCATCACCGCCTGCACGATCACGACGGTGAAATGGCCCCACACGACGCCGCAGGATTTGCTGCTCGTCCGCAGTTACGTCGGCAAGCACGGCGACATGCGCGGCATCGCGCTGTCGGACGATGAACTCGTGCGGGCGGTGCGGCACGATCTGGCGAACATGCTCGGCCTCTCCGCCGAGCCGTTGTTTGCGGAGATCACCCGCTGGCCCGATTCGATGCCGCAGTATACCGTCGGCCACCGGGAGCGCATTGCGGCGTTCCGGGAAACGCTCCAGCAACGGATGCCCGGGGTTTTTGCCGCCGGCGCCGGGTTTGACGGCGTCGGTCTGCCGGATTGCATCGCCCAGGGCCGCCGGGCTGCGGATGAGACGATGCGGTTTTTGACCGGCTCGTTCCGCGGAGAAACTGCCCTGCGGGAGGCCGGCGAGCGATGAGGCGGAAAGGCGAATGGCTGGAGTTGGACATGCCCAGGGAAGTCGCCGGCGGTGCCGTGACGCCGGAAACGTGGCTGATGCACCGTCTCGGCATGCCGGCGAACATGATCAAACAGTTGTCGGGAGAAGGCGGAATCCGGACGTCGGGCAACCGGATCCGCCTCCGCCTGTTTCCGGAACGGGACGCGGGCTTTGCGCCCTGGTGGCATCCCCTGGACGTGCTTTATGAGGACGACTTTTGCCTCGTGGCCGACAAACCCGCCGGCATGGCGGTTCATCCCGACGGCGGGGCATCAGGCGAAGGCACGTTGGCCGGTGCCGTGGCGTTCCATTACGAATCGACCGGCCAGAAGGTGGCGGTGCGGCACATCCACCGGCTTGACCGGATGACGAGCGGGCCGGTGCTTTATGCGAAAAATGCCTTCGCCCAGGCCAAACTGGACGAGCAGATGCGGCACAAGGCGATCGAACGCCTGTACGTGGCCATCGTTCATGGCATTCCGACCGGGCCGCGGGGCACGATTCGCGCGCCGATCGGCAAAGACCGCCATGTGTCGGGCAAGCGCCGGGTGTCCCCGGGAGGACAGCCGGCCGTGACCCATTACGAACTGGTCGAAGCTTATCCCGCCGCGGAAGCGGCATTGTTGCGCCTGCGCCTGGAGACGGGACGAACCCACCAGGTGCGGGTCCATCTCGCCCACATCGGCCATCCCGTCATCGGCGACGGTCTGTACGGCCGGCCCGATCCGCGCATCGGCAGGCAGGCGCTGCACGGGGAACGGCTCCGTTTCCGCCACCCCCTGACCGGCGCGGAAGTGGACGTTTCGTCGCCGCTGCCCGAAGATTTCGCCGCATTGCTGGAGGCGCTACGCGCTCCGTCCGTCTGAAAAAAGAAGGCATGCATCCCCCTTCCCTCCCATATACATGGGAGAGAACAGGCATATCGGAAGGGAGGATGAAACGGTTTGACCGGAGAAACGGGGTTTCGTTTTCCGTTTGGCGAACAGATCCATTTGCCGGATGATTTGCCGGCCATCGACACCCTGGAACAAGTCGAGCTGCTGCCTTTCACGGAACAGGTTTCCGGCAGGGACGGCCCGCATCTCAAGGGACATCTCCAATTGACGGCCGTTTATGCGGCGGAGGGCGGGGACGATGCCGTTCGGACATTCACCCGCCAAATCCCGTTGGACATTTCGCTGCCGACGCGGGCCGAAACGCAGGCCGGGGACATCCGTCTCGAGGTCGCGCATTTTGACGTCGAGCTCACCTCCGGCCGGAGCCTGAGCGTTACCGGCACGCTCGCGCTTTCCGGCCTTGCGCCCGGCGTGGAGGAAGAAACCCGGGCCGCGCCCGGGGATGGGGAGATCGTGGCCGTCCATCGCGCCAAGAAAAAGGAATCCAAAAAGGAAGCGAAAAAGGAAGCGTCCGACGAAGTCCAGGTTGTCGCGGGGGACGTGCCCGCGGGCGGAATTGCCTTGCCGGCGGCCGGCAAACCGGAACTGGTCGAAGCGCCGGAAGAAGCGGTTCCGGCCGGCGCGCAACCGCATCCGGACGCGGCCGGATCGTCCGCGGACGACGCGGAGTGGCCGTACGGTCCGCCGGCGGCGGCCAATCCTGACGATCACGGCCACCCGGATCCGAACGATTGGCCGGATGACGACATCGATTACCGCGCTTCCGCGGCGGCGGTCGCCGATGCCCCCGGCGCGACGCCCGCGGAGGAAGAGGCGCCCGCGCTGCGTACGGAAAACGCCGAGGCGCTCCCGCTTGAGCCGAAGGTGGCGTTCAAGCCGTTGGAAGAGCTGCAGGAGGACGACGTGCCGGCGGCGGAAGCCGTCCCGAAGGCAGGCAAGGCAAACAACGAGCTGGAATGGCGCAAGCTGTTCCTGTCCGGCAGCGGGGAAGAACCGCTTCGCAAGCTGCGCCTGTGCATCGTGCAGAAGGAAGAGACGATCGACACGATTGCCGAACGCTACCGGCTGAATCCGCGGGAGATCGCGCTGTACAACCGGTTGTCCGACAGCGGCGTCACGGAGGGCCAAATCCTTTACATTCCGTTGACGTGACGCCTTCCCCAACACCGGTACAGAAGGGCTTCTTCCCGGACGCCCGCCGTCCGGGCGCAGACCGCCCGACGCACAAAAGGTCGCAAAGTCGCGGCCTTTTTTTCTTTCCTTCATCAAAATGTCAATACCAGTTCAACAAAAACCCGAGGTAACCCAGGAAAAGCGCAAAAAGCAGCAACACGTCGAACGGGTTCGGAAAAATGAGCGTCCGCACGAATTGCACGCAAATGAGCGGAAACATGACGCTTTTCACGAACAGGCGGTATTTCAGCCACCACATTTTCATGCGATCACCACCTTCGCTTTCCCGGGAACTCCGTGCCTTTTTCATGTTTATGACGGGCATTCCGTTGGTTATGCTGGTTATTGACTCCATTCGGCAAGCTGGGTATGATTAGTAGAGTAAAAAGAGGCTCCGAAACGGACGCTACTTGTGCCTTCCGTCCCACATGCGGCGAAGGTTTTTTTCATAAAAACGGAGGTAGGACGATGACAGAAACGAATGAAACCCGGGACAAGGCCGCGATGCCGACCACATACGACCCGAAAACGGCGGAGGCGAAATGGAGCCGCCGCTGGCGGGAAGGCAACCATTTCAGGGCCGGCAGGGACGCGGACAGGAAACCGTTCTCCATTGTCATTCCGCCCCCGAATGTCACCGGCATGCTGCACATCGGTCACGCGCTGGACTTCACGCTGCAGGACATCATCATCCGCTCCAAACGGATGCAGGGGTACGACGCCCTCTGGCTGCCGGGCACCGACCATGCCGGCATCGCCACGCAGACGAAGGTGGAGCAACGGCTCAGGGAGCAAGGCATCAGCCGGTATGACCTCGGGCGGGAAAAATTTCTCGACGAAGTGTGGGCATGGAAGGAGCATTATGCGGACACGATCCGTTCCCAGTGGGACAAACTGGGGTTGTCGCTGGACTATTCCCGCGAACGGTTCACCCTCGATGAAGGGTTGTCCAACGCCGTCCGCGAAGTGTTCGTCCGCCTCTATGAGAAGGGCCTGATTTACCGCGGCAAGAAGATCATCAACTGGGATCCGGCCACGCGCACGGCCCTTTCCGATATCGAAGTCGAATACAAGGAAGTGCAGGGCAACCTGTACCATCTGGCCTATCCGCTCAAGGACGGCAGCGGCTCCATCACCGTGGCGACCACCCGGCCGGAAACGATGCTCGGCGACACGGCGGTGGCGGTCCATCCGGACGACGAGCGGTACAAACACCTGATCGGCAAGACGCTCATCCTGCCGGTGATCGGCCGCGAAATTCCGATCATTGCCGACGAATACGTCGAGAAGGAATTCGGCAGCGGCGCCGTCAAAATTACGCCGGCCCATGACCCGAACGACTTCGAGGTGGGCATCCGTCACAATCTGCCGCAGGTGCTCGTCATGGACGAAACCGGCACGATGAACGAAAACGCCGGGCCGTACCAGGGGCTCGACCGGTTTGAATGCCGCAAGCGCCTGGTGAACGACCTGAAGGAGCAGGGCGTGCTGGTCAAAATCGAACCCCACGTCCATCAGGTCGGCCACAGCGACCGCAGCGGCGCGGTGGTGGAACCGTATCTGTCCACCCAATGGTTCGTGTCCATGAAGCCGCTTGCCGAACAAGCCATCGCTTCGCAAAAATCGGGCGAAGGCGTCCGGTTCGTGCCGGAGCGCTTCGAAAAAATCTATCTGAACTGGATCGAAAACGTCAAAGATTGGTGCATTTCCCGGCAAATCTGGTGGGGCCACCGCATTCCCGCCTGGTATTGCGACGATTGCGGGGAAATCACCGTTTCCGTCAAGAATGCGACGAGCTGCCGCCATTGCGGCTCGGCGAACATCCGCCAGGACGAGGACGTGCTGGACACCTGGTTCAGCTCCGCCCTTTGGCCGTTTTCCACGATGGGCTGGCCGGACGAAGAAAGCGCGGACCTGAAGCGGTATTATCCGACGGACGTGCTGGTCACCGGCTATGACATCATTTATTTCTGGGTCGCCCGGATGATCTTCACCGCCCTGGAATTCACGGGCAAAATCCCGTTCAGGGACGTGCTCATCCACGGGCTCGTGCGGGACGCGGAAGGGCGCAAGATGAGCAAATCCCTCGGCAACGGGGTCGATCCGCTCGAAGTGATCGAAAAATACGGCGCCGACGCCCTCCGCTTCATGATTTCCACCGGCATCACGCCCGGCCAGGACCTCCGGTTCCACTGGGAGAAGGTGGAGCAGGCCCGCAACTTCGCCAACAAGATCTGGAATGCGTCCCGGTTCGTGCTGATGAACCTGGACGAAGACGTGGATCCGGAACCGGGGGACAACCTTGGCACGGCGGACCGCTGGATTTTGCACCGGCTGAACGAAACGGCGCGTGACGTCACCCGCCTGATGGACCAGTACGAATTCGGCGAAACGGGCCGGCTGCTGTACGATTTCATCTGGGACGATTTCTGCGACTGGTACATCGAGTTTTCCAAACTGGCGCTGAACGGGTCCGATCCGGCGGCGCGGCGCAGCACGCTGACCGTCCTCGTGTACGTGCTCGACCGCATCCTGCGGCTCATGCATCCGTTCATGCCGTTCCTCACGGAGGAAATTTGGCAGCATTTGCCGCGAAGCGGGGAAACGATCAGCCTTGCCGAATGGCCGGCGTACGACGCGGGCCGGGAAGCGCCCGACGCCGTCCGCGAAATGCGCCAGCTGATGGACGTCATCCGCGCGGTGCGCAACATTCGCGCGGAAGTGAACGTGGCGCCCGGGAAAAAGATCGAACTGGTCATCAAGCCGGCGGACGCGGAGGCCGAGCGGATTTTGGCGCGGAACGTCGAATATCTGAAACGGTTCTGCAACACGGAATCGCTGGCCATCGACCCTGCCGCGTCCGCTCCGGAGAAGGCGATGTCGGCGGTCGTTTCCGGCGCGGAACTGTACCTGCCGCTGGCCGGGTTGATCGACATCGGCCAGGAAATCGCCCGTCTGACGAAGGAACTCGAGACGCTGAACAAGGAAGTGGAACGGGCAAGCGGCAAGCTGGCCAACGAAGGGTTTGTCAGCAAGGCGCCGGCCCGCGTCATCGAGGAAGAGCGGGAAAAGCTGCGCGACTACACGGAACGGCGCGACAAGGTGAAAGCCCGCCTGGCCGAACTGCAAAGCTGACGGCGACGACGGCGGAAGGAAGTGGCAATCCATGACGTTTACCCGATATGAAGAGGCCGTGGAATGGATCACCGGCCTCATTCCTTTTGGCATCAGGCCCGGATTGGCCAGGGTGGAAGCGATGCTGGAGAAGCTGGACCACCCCGAGCGCAAGCTGAAGTTCATCCATGTGGCCGGCACGAACGGCAAAGGTTCGACGTCGGCCTGCCTGGCTGCCGTTCTGCAACAATGCGGCTATGCGACGGGCACCTTCAATTCGCCCTACATCACCCGCTATTCGGACCGGATCCGGGTCAATGGGGAAGACATTCCCGATCCCGTTCTCGTGGAAATCGCGAACCGGCTCAAACCGCTGGCGGACGAGCTGTCGGCCGGGGAGCTCGGTTCGCCGACGATGTTTGAAATCACGACGGTGCTGGCCATCGAATATTTCGCGCGGTATGCCTGGCCGGATGTGGTCATCATGGAAACCGGGCTGGGCGGCCTTCTGGACAGCACCAACGTCATCATACCGATCGCATCGGTCATCACGAACGTCGGCCATGACCACATGGACATCCTTGGCGATACGATCGGGGACATTGCCCGGCAGAAAGCGGGCATCATCAAGCCGGGCGTGCCGGTCATCTCCGGCGTCCGGCAGCCCGAGGCGATTGCGGTTCTGGAGCAGGCGGCCGCGGCCAAAAAGAGCAAGCTGTATCTGCTCGGCCGCGATTTTCACGCCGAACTTGCGGAGCTCTCGCCGGGTCGGGTCGATTTCCACTACGGCGGTCCGTTCCGGCGGCTGGACGATCTCGCCGTTTCGCTGTCCGGCGCCCATCAGATGGAAAATGCCGCCCTGGCGGTCATGACCCTCGAAGTGTTGCGGCAATATTATGCCTTCATCGTGGAAGACGAAGATTTGCGGGCAGGCCTCCAGCAAGTCCGCTGGCCGGGACGGCTTGAAATGCTGCCCGGCAATCCGGGCGTGCTGATCGACGGCGCCCACAATCCCGAAGGCGCGGAAGCGCTGGCTGCGGCCGTGCGGGATCTTTACGGGGGCGACAAGGTCCATCTGATGCTGGGCATGCTGTCGACCAAGAATCATACCGACTATTTATGGCATATACTACCTATAGTGGATACGCTGATCGTCAGCCAGCCGGATTTTCACAAGGCATTCGACGCCGCCGCGCTGGCGAAGCTTGCCGAAGAGTTGAAAGCGGAGCGGGGAAAACCCGGCCTTTCGATCGTGACGGAACCGGATTGGCGGAAGGCGCTCGCGCTGCTCAGGCGGACCGCCGGCCCGCGAGACCTCGCGGTCGCCACCGGATCGTTGTATCTGGTCTCCGATGTGCGTTCCGCGTTGATGAACGAAACCATTCATGACAAAGGCTGGTGAGTTACGCATTGGACACGGCCCGGCACGTACATTTTGTCGGAATCGGCGGGTACGGGATGAGCGCCATCGCACGCGTGCTGCTGGAGATGGGCTATCGCGTGTCCGGATCCGACGTGATGCCGCAGGAATTGACCGAGAAATTGGCCAGGAGCGGCGCGAAGGTCTATATCGGACATGAAGCCGCGCACGTGGACGGGGCGGATTTGGTCGTGTACTCGACGGCCTTGCCGAAGGACAACGTGGAGATCACGGCCGCACGCAAACGGAACATTCCCATCTTGCACCGCGCCGAAATGCTGGCCCGCATCATGGACGAGCGGCGCGGCATCGCCGTGGCCGGCGCCCACGGCAAGACGACCACCTCTTCCATGATCGCGCTGGTCATGGAACGCTCAGGCCTTGATCCGACCTACATCATCGGCGGAGAAATCATGAACGTGGGCAGCAACGCCAAGGCCGGCGAAGGGGAATACGTGGTGGCGGAAGCCGATGAAAGCGACGGTTCGTTCCTGAACTATCACCCTGAAATCGCCATCTGCACGAATATCGAGGCGGACCATCTGGAGCATTACGACGGGGATTTCAACAACCTGAAACGCGCGTACGCCCGGTTTTTGGGGCAAATCAAGCCCGGCGGCAAGGCGATCGTTTGCTTCGATGACCCGGTCATCCGGGAGATGCTGCCGAACCTGGCAGCGGATACGGTGACCTTCGGTCTCGATCCGGCCGCCGATTACCATGCCGCCGACATCGAACTGGGCGACCGAAGCGTTTCCTTCGATGTCTATCGGGCGGCGGAACGGCTCGGTCGAATCCGCCTGTCCGTGCCGGGCAGGCACAACGTCTACAACGCGCTGGCATGCGTCATCACCTGTTTGCATGCCGGCATCTCCTTCCCGCAAATCGCCGCAACGATCGGCGAGTTCCGGGGCGCCAAGCGACGTTTCCAGGTGATCGGCGAGTCCGGCGGCATCATGATCGTCGACGATTACGCCCACCATCCGACGGAAATCGAAGCCACCATCGAAGCGGCCAAATCCGTCGGCAAGCGAATCATCGCCGTCTTCCAGCCGCAGCGCTATTCCCGGACGTTTTTCCTGCTTGAGCCGTTCAGCCGGGCTTTCCACGGCGCCGATGAAGTGATCATCACCGACATTTATTCACCCGCCGGCGAAAAACGGATCGAAGGGGTCACAAGCGAACGGCTGGTGGAATTGATCCGGCAAAACAGCAACCCGAACGTCCGTTTCATCCCGACGAAAGAGGAAGTCGAGCGGGATTTGGCAGAGCGGCTGAAGCCCGGCGATCTCGTCCTGACGATGGGTGCGGGCGACATCTGGAAAACGGCCCACGGGCTTGCCCGGCGATTGACGGGGCGATGAACGGACGGCAACAGACCGTTCCACGGCAGCCATGCTGCCGATGGAGCGGTTTTTCTTTTATCGCAATTTGTCGATAAGGGCCGACAATCCCGGCGGAAAGCCGCCACAAATCGGGAAAAAGAAGGACCACGGTCCCGTTCTCTCGACAAGGGCAGGAAAAAGTAAATTCATGCTGAAAATTTACAATAAATGGCGGAATAGGGGTGACGAGGACGATGGTTCAAAACATGTTCCGGTCTGCCCTGATCAACCAGGAGAGGCGAGCTTCCTTTCTCTATCTCCTGCTCCTGGCTGCCTTCGTCTTTCCGGTCGATCTGCTGCTTTATTACCGGTATGCGCAAGTCCATTCACCGATTCCCTTGGCCCCTTATGTTCTGGGCATGCTTGCGGCGCTCCTGCTGTACCCCGCTCTCCGGCGAAAGGGAGGGGCAACGGTCAAATATGCCGTTTTTCTGGCCATGACGACAGCCCATTTTGCCGTCGAAATCTTTCTGTACGTCGAAATGCGCTCGCCGCATGCCCTTGGCCGGCTGGCGGATGTCTACTTTTTGCTGTTCGCGCCGATTTTCGTCAACACCCGTTTTTTTGCAACGGTGTTTGCCGTCACGTTCGCAAAATACATGCTGCTGCTCGCCATTCTGGATACGCCGGCGATGTTGTATCCGATGGGGATTCTCGTGATCGTCTCCGTCGTCGCGACGATCGTCCTGTTTCATTTCCGGAACTTCATGGCGGCCATGAACCAGTCGGCTTTCCGGCAGATGGAAGCGGTCGTGAAAGGCATCGTGTCGATGATCGAGCTGAAAGATCCGTATACGAGCGGCCACAGCGAACGGGTGGCAAAATATGCGGTGTCGCTGGCCAACATGCTCAAAATTTTTACCGAACACGACCTGGCGATGATTCACCAGGCGTGCCTGTTGCACGATGTCGGCAAAATCCACGTTCCGGATTCAATTTTGCTCAAACCGGACAGACTGAGCGAAAGCGAAATGGAAGTCATCCGGCAGCATCCCGTCGCCGGCGCAAGGGCCATTTCGCACATCCAGGGTTACGAGATGTGCAAGGATGTCGTGTTGCACCATCATGAACGATGGGACGGCAAAGGGTATCCCGACGGGCTCAGGGAGATGCGCATCCCGCTGACGGCCCGCATCGTCGCCATTGCGGACGCTTTCGACGCGATGACGACCAAACGCGCTTACCGGGAAGCGATGACGGCAGAAGAGGCGCTCGCCGAGCTGGTCAAAGGCAAAGGAAGCCAATTCGACCCGGCCCTGGTGGAATACGTGGAAACCCATTTCGGAGAATGGAAATCGCTCCTGGTCCGGTTTCAAAACGAGAAGGCCGGCGGACGGCGGGAAGCGGGATGAAACGGATGACGCCGCTGCGGCGGCTTTTTTTGTTTTTTTGCAACCTTTTTGCCCTCCTCAACGTACAGCAGAGAAGAGTTTGACCACTGAAACCTGCATGAAGATCCATGAGAGGAGAAATGCGAATGAAGGCCATGTTGTCCGTACTCGTGTCACCCAAAGCGACGTTCGAGCGGATCCGGGACCAGGGCGGCCATTTCGTCGCGCCGTTCATTGCGATTCTGCTCATCGCCGCCGTCAGCGTCCTGCTCACCATCCCTCTGTTGGAGCATCAGCTCGAACAGGCGGTGGAACAGGCGGCAGGAACAGAACTGAATGCGGCCGCCGGCATGACGATCGTCGTGGCGACCGCCGTCGTCGGCGCCCTGTTCGGAACGGCGGCTTCGATATTCATCGAAGGGTTGCTGCTCATGCTCGTCAATTTGGTGGTGCGCGGGGAAGCGAGCTACATGCAGCTCGTGAAGGTGTCCATGTTTGCCGGCATTCCCGCCCTGATCCAGGGATTGATCGTCGGCGCGATGGCGCAATTCGTCCAGCCGGCCGATCTGATGAACATGACGTTCAGCCTGGCGGATTTGCTGGATTCGTCCGGAGGATTCCAGCGCGGACTGTTGCAGCTGGTCAATCCGTTCACGTTGTGGGGACTCGGCCTGATGGTGATCGGCACGTCGGTCATGGCCCGGCAACCGGTGAAACGGACGGCCGTATGGCTGCTTGCCGGATGGCTCGTCATCCGGTTGATCTTCGTCTGGATCGGCACGCTGTTCGGCGAGATTGGCACCATGTAATTTCGGGAGTGGGAACCGTTGAAAAAGAAACTGATCATTGGAACCATACTGCTGGCTAGCATTGTCGGACTGTTGGCGTTTAATCTGGCCAAATCGAACAGCCGTCCCGAAGTGTCCCTCGTCGAGGCGGCGGAGGGGACGTTGAGCGAGAGCGTGTATGCCGCCGGGACGCTGCACCCCGCGGCCAAGGCCGAATATTACGTGCCCTACAGCGGAGTCGCAGAGCGGGTGTTCGTCGAGGCAGGCGACCGCGTGAAAAGCGGGGACACGTTGTTCGTCATGGACACCGAAGCCCTGGAAGAGCAAATCCGGCTGGAGGAGAACAACCTGGAAATGATCCGCATCGAGGAGCGGATGTACCGGGAAAACCGCATGGAAGCGGTGAAGCTCGAACTGATGGAAGGCCGCGAGCCGGAAAGCCTGTTTGACGAAAACGAGCTGGAACTTTATCGCCTGCGCACCGAGCGCAGCATGATGGCGATGGAAACGTTGCGAAGCCGGATCGGCAAACGGGAAGTCAAGGCGGACATGGACGGCGTCGTATCCGCCTTGCACCTGAAAACCGGGCAGGCGGCGGCGGAAGGAGCGGTGGCCGTCGAGCTGGTCGATGACCGGAACTTGCTGGCGACGGCCTATCTGAACGAGCTGGATGCCGGCAATGTCAGGGAAGGCATGGAGGTCATCATCACGGGGGATTCCTTCCAGGACGCGCTCCCCGGCCGCGTGGCATTCGTGTCGCCGATCGCCGCGCCGGCCAATCCGTCGCGGAGCGATCCGTCCGTGGAAATCCGGGTGAAGTTGGAACAGGTGCCTGACACGCTGCGGCCGGGGCTGACCGTCTATCTGGAAATCCTGCTGCCCGCCGAACCCCGGGTGCTTGTGCCGCTCACGGCGGTGCGGTTTTCCGGAGAAGAGGCGTTCGTGTACGAAGTGAAGGACGGCTACGTCGTGCAGCGGGCCGTCACGACGGGCAAGGACGACGGGGAGCAGGTGGAAATCCTGTCCGGGCTTGCCGCGGGCGAGCGAATCATCGGGATGCTGACGAATGACATCGCGGACGGCGTACAGGTGAGCGTCCATGATTGAGCTCATCGGCGTCAGCAAAACGTACCGGATGGGTTCGGAAGACGTGCATGCCCTGCATCCGCTGGATTTGACCATCGAAGCCGGGGAGTTCGTCGCCATCATGGGCCCTTCGGGCTCGGGAAAGTCGACGTTGATGAATGTGCTCGGATGCCTGGACGTGCCGACGACGGGCACTTACCGCCTCGACGGAACGGAAGTCCAATCGCTCGGCGAGGAACAGCTGGCGCAGGTGCGCAACCGGAAAATCGGGTTCGTTTTTCAAAATTTCAATCTGCTGGCGAGGCAGACGGTGCTGAAAAACGTGGAATTGCCCATGTTGTACGGAGGCGTCCCCCGCCAGGAACGGACCGGGCGGGCGAAAGAATTGTTGGCCAAGGTCGGGCTGGCGGAACGCATGTCGCACAAACCGAACGAGCTGTCCGGCGGCCAGCGCCAGCGGGTCGCCATCGCCCGCGCGCTGACGATGAGGCCGCCCGTTCTGCTCGCCGATGAGCCGACGGGCAACCTGGACACGAAGTCGTCGATGGACATCATGGAGTTGTTCACCCAAATCAATGCGGAAGGCGCGACGGTCATTCTCGTCACCCACGAGCCGGACATCGCGGCGTATGCCCGCCGCGTCATCCGGCTGGCCGACGGCAGGATCACGAGCGATGAACGAAAGGGAGGGAACGGCTGATGGCGGTGTGGGAATACGTCAGCATCGCGCTCGAAAATTTGCGGCTCAACAAGCTCCGTTCCTTTCTGACCATCATCGGCATCGTCGTCGGCGTGGCTGCCGTGGTGACGGTGGTGTCCATCGGGGAAGCAGGGCGGCAATCCGTCGTCTCGGAAATTTCCCAATACGGGGAAGGCTTCTTTGTCATCTACCCGAATTACGCGAAATCGAGCGCCCAGTACGATCCGGCCATCACGATGCGGGACATCGAGGAAATCCGCAAATTGCCGGGCGTTGAACGGGCGTCCGCGTATTTGAGCTTTTCCGCATCGACAACGGTCGGCAAGGAAAAGGTGGACTTCAGCGTGAGCGCCGGCAACGCCGTGCTGTACCAGATGGAGAAAATCGACATCATCGCCGGACGGTTTTTCAACGAAGGGGAAAACCGGTCACGGCAGAACGTGCTGGTGGTCGATGATGCCTTCGCCGACACGTTCATGGGCGGGGCCGGGCGGGCCGTCAACCAGAAGATCGTCCTGCACAACAAGGTTTACCGGATTATCGGCGTCTACAAAAAACCGCAGTCGATCCTTGCGGGATTGGGCGGCATCCGGTACAACGCCTACATGCCCATCGGCAGCATTCCTTTCCAGCTGGAGAGCGACCGCGTCGACTTTCTGCAGGCGACGTCTTCCCTGAAGGGCGAAGAATTGAGCCGCCTCGTCAACGAAGTGAAGGCCTGGCTCGCCAAACGGCATCGCGTCGATCCTGATGCCTATTTGTCGCAGACGGCTGCGGAAGCGGAGCAGCAAATCAGCACCGTGTTCAACATTCTCCAGACGATCATCGGTTCCATCGCGGGCATCTCCCTGCTCGTGGGCGGCATCGGGGTGATGAACATCATGCTGGTTTCGGTAACCGAGCGGACGCGGGAGATCGGCATCCGCAAGGCGATCGGGGCTACGCCGGGTGCGATCATGGCGCAATTCGTCATCGAAGCGGTCATCCTGTGCTTCGCGGGCGGGATCATCGGCGCGCTGCTGGGCCTGTCCGCCTCGGGCATATTCGCCGCGGCCACCGGCTGGCCGTTTACCGTGTCGGGCCGGGCGATCCTGCTGGCGTTCTTCTTCTCTGCCGCCGTCGGGATTTTCTTCGGGCTGTACCCGGCCAACAAGGCAAGCCGCATGCAGCCGATCGAATCGCTTCGTTATGAATGACGGACGTTTCGGGCAGACATAACCCGGCCCTTCCTCTCATATGGTGAAGTACGACCATGGACAAGGAGAGGTAGGGCACGGAATGGACAAGGGCAGAATCACGTGGCGGTTCGACGGGGAGGAACCGCAGGCATACGCAAAACCCGTTCCCGCACGGCCGTCTTCCCCCGGGAAACCGGCCGTGCAGGAACACGGCTCCGTCATCCCCCTGTTTCCGGAAGATCTGGACGGCTTTCTCCGCCCTGTCCCGGCCGCCCGCGGCAGGGACGAACGCAAGGAAGAGGCCGATCGGATCGAGCGCCTGATCCTGGAAAGCGGAACCGCCGCCGGCAAGGCCCGCGAGCGGGATGCCGCCGGGGAGGCGGGGCCCGGCGTCGAAGGGGACGAGCCGGTAACGTTGCCGGACGTCGCCGTGTACCGCCGGGTGCGGCAGCCGGGGATCAGAGGCTGGCCCACCCTGCTGTTGTCCGGCATCGGCGCCATCCTGACGGGCCTTTTGCTCGGCAGTTTCGTCTTTCATTTTTTTCGCGGTGAACCGGTTCCGGCCGCCTTGCCGCCTGGTTCCGCCGCGGAGCATGCGGCAGCGGAAGCGGCCGGCGATCCCCTCGGGGAACGGTCGATCCCCGGGGAAACCGACGGCGCTTTGCCTTCGTCCGGCGCAGACGAACGGGATGCCGGCATCCCCGGCGGAGGCGTGTACCGCCTCCCGGAGAAAACCTATTATGTGGTGCAAAACGGCGTATTCAGCTCCCGGGAAGGCGCGGATGCCGCCGCGGCCCTGCTCCGGGACAAAGGGTATGCCGGCGCGGTGGAGGAAGGGGACAAACTGGCGGTTTATGCCGGCATGGCGGACGACCGCGACGATGCGCTGCTGATTGCCCGGCAACTGGAGGCGCAGAAACTGGACATCTTCATCAAGCCGGTCGGGCTGCCCGCCATCGACATTCCCGCCGGCGCGTGGCCCGGTGCGGAAACGCTGGCGGCCTACCTGGCGGAAAGCCGGAAACTGATGGATCTCGTGATGGACGTGTCGCTTGGCCATCTGAACGAATCGACACCGGGATCCCTTACGGAAGGCGAACGGGCGGACCTGAAGGAAGCGCACCGGCGCTGGACCGAGGCGGCGAGCGGGTTGCCGGAATTTTCCGCGGCGGAAGCGCAAAACGCCGTCCGGTCCATCGGCCGGGCCGCGGGCAATGCGATGGCGGCGATGGAGCAATACGGCAAAACGCCGTCCTCCGCCTACCTGTGGCAAGCGCAAACGGCGCTGCTCGATCATCTCGTGGCCCAGAAGCGGGTGTTGGAATGGTTGGCGACGGACGGTTCTCCCGGCGCCGGCACGCTGCTGCCGGCCGGGCATCCGGCTTGAATCCGGTCGCCTTTCGACAGAGGCCGGCCGCGGCGACGAACGCCGCGGCCGGCCTTCTTGCGGGCTTTGGACGCGAACCGGATGCCGGTCGATGTCGCCCGGCGGCTCCGCATCGGGTCGGTTGTCGTCGACTGCCCCGCCCCCCGTCGATTGTCAGCGACTTCATTAAACCGTATAATAAACTTGTTGCATCCGCATGTGCGTTCGCAGGGGAGAGGGGATGGCATGAAACAGCGTTACGTGCTTCTTTTTTTGTATTTGTTTCTCGGCCTGCTTGCCGGTTCGCTCCTCGCCCATTTGCTGGCGCCGGTCAAGGGATTGTCGTTCCTGACGGATTCCCTGGAGCTCGCCTGGCAACCGAAGGGAAATTTCGATTTTCTGAAGTATGAATTGTCCATTGCGGTTAAAATAAGCCTGCTCAGCCTGCTTGGCATGGTCGCGGGCATCTGGATCTACAGAAAAACGAGATGATTTCGGAGGAAACCGGATTTGACTGTGGACAAAACATCGGCGACCATCATTTTGGCTTCCGCTTCGCCCCGCCGCAGCGAACTGCTTCGCGCCGTCGGCATCGATCCCGTCATCGTGCCCAGCGATGCGGACGAAACGGTGGATCCGTCCTTCCCGCCGGAGGAGGCGGCGGTCCTGCTGGCCGACCGCAAGGCACGGCAGGTGGCGGATGCCTTGCGGAAAGCGGGAAAAGCGCGGGGCGTGGTCATCGGCGCGGATACGGTCGTGTACATAGACGGGGAAATGCTGGGCAAGCCCAGGGATGAAGCCGACGCGGTACGGATGCTGGGCAAACTGCAGGGGAAAGAACACCAGGTGTTCACCGGGGTGTGCGTGCTCGACGTCGCCGGCACGAAGCGGCTGGCGGCCTGCCGGACGACGTTCGTCCGCATGAAGCCGTTGGACGAAGCGCGCATCCGGCGCTACGTGGCCACGGGCGAATGTTTCGACAAAGCCGGCGCCTACGCGGTGCAGGGCAGGGGCGCGCTGCTGGTGGAGTCGATCCGCGGCTGTTACTACAATGTGGTCGGCCTTCCGCTTTCGCTGCTCGATGACATGCTCGCCGAATTCGGCATTGAGCCGTTATCCGAAACGTGAAAGGTGGGAATTCATGGGAGACCAATCTCTCGTCTTGCGCCAGATTCCGAAGGAGGAACGGCCGCGGGAACGGTTGCTGCATTACGGCGCGGAAGCGCTCAGCAACTCGGAACTGCTCGCCATTCTCCTTCGAACCGGCACGGCCAACGAGTCGGCGGTCAAGCTTGCCGGCAAAGTGTTGGCCGCCTGCGGCGGCTTGCGCCATCTGACGGACATGACCGTGGAGCAGCTGACCGCCATCAAGGGCATCGGGCTGGCCAAGGCGTTGCAACTGAAAGCGGGAATCGAGCTCGGCCGGAGGCTGTCGCGTTCCCGTCTGGAAGACGCCCCGGCGGTCCGGTCACCGCGCGAGGCGGCGGAGCTTGTGCACGATGAACTCCGCTATTTGACCAAAGAGCATTTCATCGTCCTGTTTCTCAACACGAAAAACCGGGTCATCGGCAAGGAAACGATGTCGATCGGCAGCCTGAACGCTTCCATCGTGCACCCGCGGGAAGTGTTCCGGTCGGCCATCCGACGCAACAGCGCATCCATCATTTGCGCGCACAACCATCCGAGCGGCGATCCGACGCCGAGTCCGGAAGACATCGAGGTCACCAGGCGGCTGTCCGAAGCGGGCAAGCTGATCGGCATCGAGCTCCTCGATCACATCATCATCGCCGACCAAGCCCACGTCAGCTTGAAGGAACTCGGATATCTATGACGCAATTCACAAACGACCGGAGGAGTCATTTCCATGTTTGACGGATTTTCAAAAGATCTGGGCATCGATCTGGGGACCGCGAACACCCTCGTTTTTGCCAAAGGGAAAGGGGTCGTCCTTCGCGAGCCGTCCGTCGTTGCCCTTCGCACCGACACGAACACCATCGAAGCCGTCGGTGAGGAAGCGAAGCGGATGATCGGCCGGACGCCGGGAAACATTCGCGCCATTCGACCGATGAAAGACGGCGTCATCGCCGATTTCGACACGACGGCCACGATGATCAAATATTTCATCGAAAAGGCGCAAAAACGCCGTCCTTTCCTTTCCCGCCGCCCGAACGTGATGGTATGCGTGCCGTCCGGCGTGACGGCGGTGGAACAACGGGCCGTCGAAGAAGCCACGCTGCAGGCGGGAGCGCGGGAAGCCCACACGATCGAAGAACCGTTTGCCGCCGCCATCGGCGCGGATTTGCCGGTCTGGGAACCGACGGGCAGCATGGTCGTCGACATCGGAGGCGGCACGACGGAAGTGGCGGTCATCTCGCTGGGCGGCATCGTCACCAGCCGTTCCGTCCGGGTGGCCGGCGATGAGATGGACGACGCCATCATCCAATACATCAAGCGCACCTACAACCTGCTCATCGGCGAGCGGTCGAGCGAACAGCTGAAAATCGACATCGGCTCCGCCATGAAGGTGGACAACCCGCAAACGATGGAAGTGCGCGGCCGCGATCTCGTCACCGGATTGCCCAAGACGATCGCCGTCACAAGCAACGAAATTACCGATGCGCTGACGGACACGGTGGCGAGCATCGTGGATGCCGTGAAGGTGACGCTGGAGCGGTGCCCGCCCGAACTGGCCGCGGACATCATGGACCGGGGCATCGTTCTCACCGGAGGCGGCGCCCTGCTGCGCAACCTGGACAAACTGCTGGCCAGGGAAACGGGCATGCCGGTGCTCGTTGCCGACCATCCCCTCGATTGCGTGGCCATCGGAACGGGGCGCGCGCTGGAAAACATTGATCTGTTCAAATCGAAAACCGTGCTTGGGAAGAGGAAGCCATGAGCGCGTGACGCGAAGAGGTGGATGCGTTGTTCAGGTTGCTGGGGAACAAGAAGTTGATCCTTCTTTTGGCATGCCTGATTTTGTTTATCGCTTTGATGGGCCTCACGCTGAACGATGACGGGCGCATGTCCTGGCCGGAGAAGTTCGTGAAAGACACGGTGTCGTACGGGCAGAGCCTCATCTACATCCCGATTGCCAAAATGTCCGAGTTCGTCTCCAATCTGGCTTCCCTGCACCTGCTCTATGAAGAAAACGCAGCCTTGAAAAGCAAATTGATGGATTACGCGCGGGACACGGCCCGGCTGAACCAGCTGGAAGAACAGGTGGCGAGGCTCGAGGAAGCCCTCGCGTTTACCGAGCGGCAGAAAAAGCAAAACCGGTACATTTGGCATTACGCGGACGTGGTGTCGGCCAGCCCGGATCCGAACGTGCCGACGATCAACATCAACAAGGGCGAGCTGGACGGAATCCGGGTGAACATGGCGGTGGCGACGACGGACGGCCTCATCGGCCGGGTGGCGTCGGTTGCCCCTTTTTATTCCACCGTTCAGCTGATCTCGGCCATCGATTACCACGACGACGCTTCCAAGGCGATCGCCGCCACGGTGAAGGGGAAGCCGGATTCCTTCGGGATGATCGAACGGATGACGAAGGACGGGTATTTGGAAATGAACAAAATTCCGGCGACGGATTTGCTGGAAGTCGGGGACGTGGTGATCACGTCGGGCTACGGCGGCGTGTATCCGCACGGCATCGAAATCGGCCGTGTGGTCTCCCGCCGCGTCGGGGATTTTGGCATCACCCACACCGCCCTGATCGAACCCTTTGCCAACCTGAACGGCGAACAGCTCAGGCAAGTGTTCGTCATCGAAGTGCCGGAGCCGTGAGCATGCCATGAAAAACCGTTGGCTTGTGACGTTGCTGCTGTTGTTCTTTTTGCTGGAAGGCGGGCTGTTTCCGTGGCTCTTGCCCGCGCCCGTGCCGGAAGGATTCGCCGTATCGCCGCGGCTGGCGCTGGTCGGCATCCTGTACGCATCGATGCTCCGCAATCGCAACCTTGGCGTTGCAACCGGACTCATTCTCGGTTTCATGCAGGATATCGTCCATGACGGACCGATGCTCGGGGTGCACGCGGTCGGCATGGCCGTCGCGGCTTATGCGGCGGGAACGGCCGGCATGCGGGTGAAAAGCGGGTTCGTGTTGCCGTTTTTCCTTCTGGCGATCGGTTTGGCCCTGAACGATTTGGCCGTTTTTTCGCTGTACCGTCTTTTTCAGGTGATGGATCTGTCGCTGTCCGATTTCTTTGCCCGCCAGCTCGCGCCGACGTTGCTGTTCAATTTGCTGCTGGCCGTACCGCTTTACGTTCCCGCCCGCAAGTGGCTGTCGAACGTGCCGGACAAGCGGGATGAGGAACCCGCCTGAGAGGAAGGATTTTGCCGGGTCAAACGAGAATTGTATGGGAGTCTGGAGGCTAGAAGCGGTGGCATCAGCAAAGAAGCAGTTGGTTACCATCAAGGGCGTCAAGGAAGGCCTCATTTTCCAACTGAATGATGATTGCGCATTTGACGATTTGCTCGGCGACCTGAAAGACAAGCTGGGCAACACCCATGACCGTTTTCTGGACGGACCGGAAGTGTCCGTGCAAATCCGGCTCGGCAAACGATGGCTGACGGATGACCAGCTGGACCGGCTCAGGAAGATGATCGAAAAGAAGAAAAATTTGCGCATCCAGTCGGTGGAATCCGACGTCGTTCCGCGGGAAATGCTGTTCGACGAGACTGGCCGGCTGAAACTGGTGCGCGGCATCGTGCGTGCCGGACAAACGCTGTTTCACGACGGGGATTTGCTGCTGGTCGGCGACGTCAATCCCGGCGGCACGATTGCGGCCACGGGGGACATTTACGTGATCGGTTCGCTGCGCGGCGTTGCCCATGCCGGCGTGAACGGACGGGAGGAAGCGATCATCGTCGCCTCGCACATGAAGCCGACGCAGCTGCGCATCGCCGGCGTCATCAGCCGCCCGCCCGAGGAAGGCGGACTGGAGGAAACGTTCATGGAATTTGCCTATTTGAACAGCGGCATCATGCAGATCGACAAAATTGCCAACATCGGCCGGATACGGCCCGGCGGCCAACACGCGTAGAGGGAGAGTGAACGGGGAATGGGAGAAGCGATCGTCATCACTTCGGGCAAAGGCGGCGTCGGCAAAACGACGACGTCGGCCAACATCGGCACGGCGCTGGCTTTGCAGGGAAAGAAAGTGTGCATGGTGGATACCGATATCGGCCTGCGCAACCTGGACGTGGTGATGGGGCTGGAAAACCGGATCATCTACGACCTGGTGGACGTGGCGGAAGGCCGTTGCCGTCTCAGCCAGGCGCTGGTCAAAGACAAACGCTTTGAAGAATTGTACTTGCTGCCGGCCGCCCAGACGAAGGACAAGGATGCGGTCAATCCCAAACAGGTCAAGGCGATGGTGGACGAGCTGAAAAAGGAGTTTGACTACGTGATCATCGACTGCCCGGCGGGCATCGAGCACGGATTCCGCAATGCCGTCGCAGGCGCGGACAAAGCCATCGTCGTCACGACGCCGGAGCACGCCGCGGTGCGGGATGCCGATCGCATCATCGGCCTGCTCGAAAAGGAAGGCCTGTTCGGCACCCGTCTCGTCATCAACCGCGTGCGGCCCAAAATGATCAAGAACAAGGAAATGCTCGACATCGAAGACATTTGCCAGGTTTTGGCCATTGACCTGCTCGGTGTCGTGCCGGATGATGAACACGTCATCAAAGCCGCCAACGAAGGCGAGCCGACGGTGATGAACCCGAACTCCCAGGCGTCCATCGCCTTCCGGAACATCGCCCGCCGCATCCTCGGAGACGCCGTTCCGCTGATGGCACTGGAAGAAAAGAAAGGCGCCATGGCCCGGGTGAAAAAATTTTTCGGATTCGGATGAGCAAAGGATGAGGCCCGCGTGCTAGCCAAAGTGAAACGGATCGATTGGCTGATCATTCTGGTCCTTCTGGGCTTGATGATGATCAGCTATTTTTTGATCGAGAGCGCCATATATGGGCATCCGGTGTACCAAAACTCCGGAATGGGCAAAAAAACGCTGCTGTTCTTCGGCCTCGGATTCGTGGCGCATCTCGCGGCGGCCTTTTTTCCGTATCGCTGGCTCACCAAATTTTGGTATGTCTTTTATGCCATCGGCGTCGGCCTGCTGATTGCCGTCCGCTACTACGGGGTGACCATCAACAACGCGAGAAGCTGGTTTTCCCTCATGGGCGGACGTTTCGGGTTCCAGCCCGCCGAACTGATGAAAATCATGCTGATCATCACCATCGCCGGTTTTCTTGCCTACCGGAAGGGGGAACCGTTGCGCCTGTTTCGGGACGTGATGCCGGTGGCCGTGCTCAGTTTCATCCCGTTCTGGCTCGTGCTGGAACAACCGGACCTTGGCAATGCCATCATTTTCGTCATCATCGTCATCGGCATGCTGTGGGTCGGCAATTTGCGCTATTCCGTGGTCATCATCGGCGTCCTCGCCGCGGCGCTCCTGATGTCCGGCTTTTTGTACGGTTATTACAATTATCACGATGAAATCGAGACGTTCCTGGCTGAACGTGACAGCGCCCACTGGCTGAAGCGGGTGGATGCGTTCCTCATGCCGGACCAGGTGAGCAAAGATGTCCGTTACCACGTGGAAAACGCGATGACGGCCATCGGCTCCGGCGGGCTTCTGGGGGACGGCTACAAACAGGGCAACTCCATCCACAACTGGACGGTGCCCCTGCCGTTTTCGGACTCCGTTTTTGCCGTGCTCGGCGAGGAGTTCGGTTTCGTCGGCTCGGCGCTCTTGCTCCTGTTGTACTTTCTACTGATTTACCGGCTGATCTACGCCGCCATTCAAAGCGAAGATTTGACCGGTGCCCTCATCATCACCGGCATCACGTCGATGCTGGTGTTCCAAATCTTCGAAAACGTCGGCATGCTCATGGACATCATGCCGCTGACCGGCATCACGCTGCCGTTCATCAGTTACGGCGGTTCGTCGGTCCTGATCAACATGATCTGCCTCGGCATCGTGCAGAGCGTCCGCCTGTACAGCCCGAAACCGGCATCTTCCCCGTGATGCCGGTTTTTCTTTTTGCCTCGCGCCACGTCCCCGGAAAACGTCTAGTGGAACAAGCCCCGGCATATGAATAGCAGTAAACAAGCCGTATTCGGGACAGGCCGGCGGGCGCGGGACTTGCGGCGGCTTGCCGCGGCACGGGCGCGCGGGTTCCGGTTCCGGCCCGGAAGCGGCTCGGGGCACGGACGGCAGGCGATCATCGGGGAGGGATGCCAAGGTGCAGGACCAGATCAAAAAAAGACGGGAGGAGCGGATTCGCCGTCTGCTCACCGATCCCCGCCTTGCGGAACATGCCGGGAGGGGGCCGGGAGAAGGGAGCGACGATGCCTGGCGGGATTGGAGCAAACGTCCGACCTATCGGCAATATGCGGCGAAAATCGTGTTGTGCCTGGTGTTGTACGCCGCCGCATGGGCGTTGTTCGAGAACGGCCATCCGGCCCTGGAACCGGCACGGGAAGCGGTGCGCCGCTCCCTGACCGAATCGTTCCGCTTCGACCAGGCGGCCGCATGGTACCATCGCCACATCGCGGATCTGCCCGCGCTCATCCCGGCGTTCGGACAAAACGCGACGAAGGCGGAAGCGGTCTGGACGGCGCCGGTATCGGGCCGGGTGGTCGAAGCATATCGCGACGGCATGCGGGGCGTATACATGGCCGCGCCGCCGGGCGCGCCGGTGCGGTCATCCGCGGAAGGGCTTGTCACGGCGATCACGGAATCCCCGGACACGGGGCTGACCGTGACGGTGCGGCACAAGGCGGGGATGGAGACGGTTTACGGGCTTCTCGGCAGCGTCCGGGTCAGGAAAAATGACTGGCTGTCCGCGGGAGACGTCATCGGAACCCCGGGCAAGGAACCGGACGGGCGGACGGGCCGCCTGTTTTTCGCCGTCAAACGCGACGGCAAATATGTCGATCCGCGGGATGTGATGGCCCTTGATTAGGTGGGGAGGCACCCGATTCCGACTGCATCCGCTGTTCGTGCTGATGATGGCCGTTTCCGTCCTGATCGGGCATTTCGTCGAACTGATCGTCCTGTTCGGGGTGGTGGTCGTCCACGAGCTGGGCCATGTGGCGGCCGCCCGCTGGTTCGGCTGGCGGGTGACGGAAGTGCGGCTGCTTCCCTTCGGCGGCGTTGCCGTCGCGGAACCGGCGGACGGCGCGGGTTCCGGCCAGGAAATGGCCGTCGCGCTGGCGGGACCGCTGCAAAATGCAGCGATGATCGGCCTGGCCTTTTTTTTTCGCCGGATCGGCTGGTGGACGGATGATTGGGCGGATTATTTCATCCAGGTCAACACGGTCATCGGCCTGTTCAACCTGTTGCCCGCCGAACCGCTGGACGGCGGCCGGATCCTGTCGGCCTGGATCAGCAGGAGGGCGGCGATGTGGCCGGCGATCGTCGCCGGCAACTGGTTCGGCCTGGCCGCCGCCGCCGGCATGGCGCTGTACGCCCTCCTGCGGCTGCCGTCGGCCGGCCTGCTTGCCAATCTGCTGGTCATCGCCGGTTTTCTCGCCGCCCACAACGGCTATGAATGGAAAAACCGGCACTACCGGTTTTTGCGCTTTCTGATCCGCCGGCAACGGGAAGGTGGCTTGCTGCTGGCACGCAACTCGCCGTCCAGGATCATCGCCGTCCGCGAACCGTACCGGAGAAGCGAACTGTTCAAACGGTTCATGCGGGAGCGCTACCAGCTGGTGGCGGTGCTGGATGACCGGGGAAAAGTGGTGCGCGTGCTGTCCGAACGGGAATTGCTCGACGACTTTTTGCAAACGCATGGAGCGGCCGCGTCGAATATGCTAGAATGAACAAGCAGGCACCGGGACGGCCATGGGAGGCATGCAGCGAATGGGCATGCGGACCTTCTGCCGGACCGGAATCCAGTCAGACGATTCGGATGTGGGACGCACATGCGCAGGAAACTGTTGGTACACCGTCAGCCTTCCGGCACTTCGGTGGCGCTTTTGGAAGACGGCCAGCTGGCGGAGTATTACCGCGAAAAACCGAAAGAGGAACAGGCGGGTTGCATCTACAAGGGGCGCGTCGTCAACGTGCTGCCGGGCATGCGGGCGGCTTTCGTCGACATCGGGCAGCAGCGGAACGCTTTCCTGTACGTGGACGATTTGCTGGATCCCAATCTGGAAAAGCAACCGCCGGTGAAGCCGTCCATCGACAAGCTGGTCAAACCGGGGCAGGAGCTGCTCGTCCAGGTCGTGCGGGAATCTTCCGGCAACAAAGGGGCGAAGGTCACCACCCATTTTTCCATCCCGGGACGATACCTGGTGTACATGCCGTATGCCGATTACGTCGGGGTATCGCGCAAAATCGAGTCCGAAGAGGAGCGGGCGCGCCTGAGGGACTTCGGCGAACGGCTGCGCCGGGAAGGGGAAGGGCTCATTCTGCGGACGGTGGCCAAAGGAGCCGATGAAGCGGATCTGGAAAGGGACTTGCACGAGCTGCGGCAAACGTGGGGCAACATCGTCGAACTCGGCACGTCGGCGTCTGCGCCTTCCTGCGTGTTCCGGGATCTGGACATCGTGCCGCGGATGATCCGTGACCTGTTCAATGAGCAGGTGGACGAGCTGGTGGTGGACGATCCGGCGCAACTGGACGAAATCCAGGCCTACGTTCGCCAGGTTGCCCCCGATCTGGAAGGGCGGATATTCCCCTGGCGGGAGAAGGAACCGATGTTCGAACGATTCGGCGTGACCGAAATGCTGGAGAAGGCGTTCCGGCCAAAAATTTGGCTCGGCAACGGCGCCTACCTCGTCATCGAACAGACGGAGGCGCTGACGGTCATCGACGTCAACACGGGGAAATATACCGGTTCCGTCGATTTGGAGCAGACTGTCTACGAGACGAACCTGCAGGCCGCGGAGGAAATTGCCCGGCTGATCCGCCTCCGGGACATCGGCGGCATCATCATAGCGGATTTTATCGACATGGAAGCGGAAGAACACCGGGAAGCCGTATTGCGGCGCATGGAAGAAACGGTCCGTCGCGACCGGACGAAAACGATCGTCGTCGGTTGGACGCAGCTCGGGCTGCTCGAGATGACCCGCAAAAAAATCCGTTCGGACCGGGACGGCCTCGACGTGGAAACGTGCCAGTACTGCGGCGGCACCGGCAAGCGGCCGGTCATCTGAACATCCGCCCGGGCCATTGGGTCGGCCCCATTACAAATCAAATGGGAGGACGATGAACAATGGTCATCTGAACATCCGCCCGGGCCATTGGGTCGGCCCGTCGGATTCCGCGGCGTCAACGCGAAACGTTGACCGCATTTTTTGTTGTGCAACGGCGAATGATGTGTTAATATATTTGGGTGCATGTTGCGAAAGATTCAGGCCAACATGCATGCAACCGCTCGAAACGGGTTCTCCTAAAGCGTGCCGGCTTACGGCCCGGCGCCACCCGCGTATCGGCGAGTCTGATGCAAGAGGAGGTGCTACAGCGACATGTACGCGATTATCGAAACCGGCGGCAAACAATACAAAGTGCAGGAAGGCGACGTGATCTACGTCGAAAAACTGCAGGCCGAAGAAGGCCAGACGGTCACCTTCGACCGCGTGCTGGCCATTGCCGGGGACAACGGCTTCAAGGCCGGAACCCCCGTGGTGGAAGGCGCCAGCGTGACGGGCAAGGTGGAAAAACACGGCAAAGGGCAAAAAATCATCGTCTTCAAATACAAGCCGAAGAAGAACTACCGCAAGAAGCAAGGCCATCGCCAGCCGTACACGAAAGTGGTCATCGAGAAGATCCAGGGTTAAGAGGTCACGGATATGGTACGGGTGGAAATCCGGCGGAAACCGGACGGCACCATCGCCGGTTTTCGCGTGACGGGTCATGCCGAATTTGCCGAAGCGGGCAAAGACATCGTGTGCGCCGGCATCTCGGCCGTAACCATCGGTACGGTCAACGCCGCCGAAGCGTTGCTCGGTGTCCGGCTTGTGGACAAAACCCCGAAGCGGGGCACGCTGGAAGCGGTTGTTCCAGACGGACTGGCGGGGCGCCGCGGGGAAGACGTGCAATTGCTCCTGGAAACCATGACGCATATGGTGCGGGACATTGAATCCGCCTACGGCACATACGTCAAAGTGACGGAAAAAACGATCAAATGAGCAAGGAGGTCGAACTCATGTTGAAGCTGGATCTGCAGTTTTTTGCTTCGAAGAAGGGCGTCGGCTCCACGAAAAACGGCCGCGACAGCATCGCCAAACGCCTCGGCGTCAAACGCGCCGACGGACAATTCGTGAAAGCCGGCAACATTCTCGTTCGCCAACGGGGCACCAAGATCCATCCGGGCACGAACGTCGGCATCGGTTCCGACGATACGCTGTTCGCCCTTTCGGAGGGCATCGTCCGGTTCGAACGCTGGGGCCGCGACCGCAAGAAGGTCAGCGTATATCCCGTTGAGACGGCAGCCGCAGAGGCTTGAACCAAACGCGTCAGCAGCAGGGCTCCGACGAGAACATCGTCGGAGCTTTTTTGCTCCGGGCGCAAATTTCGTCCATGATTCGTTACCCCGGAGGGATGACAGGCCAATGGACCGCAAGCGACCGGTTTACGGACCCGAAGATGTGATCGCCATCATCAATCGCCACCGGCATGATTGGATGAACGATCTGCAGGTGCTGTTCGGCTACATCCAGATGAACAGGCACGACCGAATCAAAGAGTACATCGGCCGGCTTTCGGACAAATTAAGCCGCGAAAGCATGGTTTCCAAATTGGCGGACCCGGGCCTGGTGGCCTATTTGTACCGGTTTCGGGCCGTATGCGACCGGCTCGGGCTCGAGGTCATTCCGGCCGGCGAAATCAATCTGACAAAGCTCGGAAAAACGGGAGAGCAGGCAGCCTGCTGGATTCCGCCGGTGATCGAAGCGTTCGCCGGCGCCGCAATCCCGGAAGAAGCGGAAACGAACCGGCTGACGGTGACAATTGACCGGTTGGACGAACGGCTTTCCGTCCGGTTCTCGTTTGCAGGGGCGCTCCATCCGGAACATTTGCGCGATTCGCTGGGGCCCTTGCTTGACGAGGTGCGGAAATCGGGCGCATGTGCCGACGTCCGGGAAGAGGGCGGCAAAGTGGACGTCCATTTGCTGATCGGGACTGCGGACGACAGACCGAAGGGGTGATACGACATGTTTGTGGACAGGGCGAAAATTTTTGTGAAAGGCGGCAAAGGCGGCGACGGCATCGTGGCGTTCCGGCGTGAACTGTACGTGCCGCTCGGCGGGCCGGCCGGCGGTGACGGCGGCAAGGGCGGCGACGTCGTGTTCGTCGTGGACGAAGGCTTGCGCACGCTGATGGATTTCCGCTATCAGAAGCATTTCAAGGCCCCGGCGGGAGAGAAGGGCAAAAACAAAGGGCGCAACGGCGCCAATGCGGAAGATATGGTCGTCAAGGTGCCGCCCGGCACCGTGGTGCGGGATGACGATACCGGCGAAGTGCTGGCGGACATGACCCGGCACGGGCAACGCGTCGTCGTGGCCAAAGGCGGCCGGGGCGGCCGGGGCAACATTCGCTTCGCCACCGCCAACAATCCGGCGCCGGAAATCGCGGAGAACGGCGAAGAGGGCGAAGAGCGGTGGCTGCTTCTGGAACTGAAGGTGATGGCCGACGTCGGCCTGGTCGGATTCCCCAGCGTCGGCAAGTCGACGCTGCTGGCCTCCGTGTCCGCCGCCCGCCCGAAAATCGGGGCCTATCACTTTACCACCCTGACGCCGAACCTCGGCGTCGTGGACGTGGGCGACGGGCGCAGCTTCGTGCTGGCCGACCTGCCCGGGCTGATTGAAGGCGCGCACGAAGGGGCCGGTTTGGGGCACGAATTTTTGCGGCACGTGGAACGGACGCGCATTCTGCTCCACGTGGTGGACATGTCCGCCTTCGAGGGGCGGGATCCCTACGAAGACTGGAAGCAAATCAACAGGGAACTCGAGCTGTACAATGCCGATCTGATCAAACGCCCGCAGCTGATCGTGGCCAACAAGATGGACGATCCGGCCGCCGCCGGGCATCTGGAACGGTTTCGCGAACGGTTGGCGGAAGACGGCCATGACCTCGCGGTGTTCCCCATCTCGGCGGTCACCGGCGAAGGGGTGCAATCCTTGTTGTACCGTTGCGCCGATCTGCTCGATTCCCTGCCGCAGCAGCAGCCGGAAGAAGAAGCGGAACCGGCTGCCGACCACGTCGTGATCCGGGCAAAGCCGGAGGAAGACCGGTCGTTCACCATCCGGCGGGAAAACGACACGTTCATCGTGGAAAGCCCGTACATCGAAAAGATGATCAAACGGTACAATTTCGGTTCCCGCGAGGCCATTTTGCGATTTGCCCGGACGATGCGGCGCATGGGCATCGACCAGGCGCTCAGGGACAAGGGGGCCAAAGACGGCCATTACGTGCGGATCGGTGACTTCGAGTTTGAATTCGTCGAACACGAATGACTCCCATGTCCGGTCCCCGGCCTGCCAGGCCGGGAGCCGGCCGCGCGGCCCCGGCGCCCCGAACGGCCCGAACGGGCCGTTTTGTGTTTTTTTTCGGCGCACGGCGAATGTTTTTGTACGACAGCCTCCTTGCGGAGTTGTGCGGTATCCGGTATAATGTCCTTCGTACGAGCACAAAAGTCTCCTTCAGGAGGACGACGTCGTGGAGCGCTATTTTCTCGTCAGGCAGGACATCCTGCCGGAAGCGCTGATCAAAACGATCCATGCCAAGCAATTGCTGGCCAGCGGCGAGGCGGCGACCGTCCAGGAGGCCGTGGACAAGGCCGGGCTGTCCCGCAGCGCTTTCTACAAATACAAAGACGGCATCCATCCGCTGGACAAACTGGATCGGGAGCAAATCGTCACGATCTCCATGGACCTGCAGCACAAAACCGGCGTCCTGTCCAAGGTGCTGGCGCTCATGGCGGAAGTGGACGGCAACGTGCTGACCATCAACCAGACGATTCCGTTGCAGGGAAAGGCCAACGTGGTCATCACCGTGGATACGTCCCAGATGGGCGACCGGATCGCCGACGTGATCCGTTCCCTGAACGGCCTGGATGGCGTGAACCGGGCAACGATCATCGGCAGGGGATAACGGTCCGGGCGTCCGTCAACGGATCATGAAGCATCATTTCGGATGTCAGAGGAGGAAGGGAAACGTGAAACCAGTCAAAATCGGCCTGCTTGGCCTCGGAACGGTCGGTACCGGGGTCGTGAAAATCGTGGAAGAACACCAGGAAGATCTGCAACGGCAGGTCGGCTGCCCCGTGGTCATCGAAAAAATCGCGGTCGCCAACCTCGACAAGCCGCGCAGCGTGAAGGTCGATCCGGACAAATTGACCGACAATCCGGAAGACGTGCTGAACGATCCGGAAATCGACGTCATCGTGGAAGTGATTGGCGGCACGGGCACGGCCCGGGACATGATCATGGCCGCCCTGGAAAGGGGCAAACACGTGGTGACCGCCAACAAGGACCTGATGGCGCTCCACGGCCAGGAAGTGCTCCGCAAAGCGGCGGAAAAAGGCTGCGACGTCTTCTATGAAGCGAGCGTGGCCGGCGGTGTGCCGATCTTGCGTACGCTGGTGGACGGCTTCTCTTCCGACCGCATTTACAAGATCATGGGCATCGTGAACGGCACGACCAACTACATCCTGAGCAAAATGAGCCAGAACGGCGCCGCCTACGTGGACGTGTTGCGGGAAGCCCAGGAACTGGGGTATGCCGAAGCGGATCCGACCAATGACGTGGGCGGTTTCGACGCGGCCTACAAAATGGCGATTCTGGCCACCCTAGGTTTTCATGCGAAAATCAATTTCCGGGACGTGAGCGTGAAAGGGATCACGGGCGTCGGCATCGAGGACATCCAATACGCAAAGCGGCTCGGCTATGAGATGAAGCTGCTCGGCATCGCCGAAAACAAGAACGGCCACGTTCACGTTGCGGTGGAACCGACGCTCGTTTCGAAAGGCCACCCCCTTGCGGCCGTCAGCGGCGTCTTCAACGCCATTTACGTGTACGGGGAAGCGGTCGGCGAAACGATGTTTTACGGGCGAGGCGCCGGCGAAATGCCGACGGCAACGAGCGTCGTGGCCGACATCGTCGCCGTCGTCAAAAATTTGAAGCTCGGCACCAACGGCCGCCGCAGCCAAATGTCCTACCGGGAAGTGGAACCGTTGCCCGCCGACCGGGTATACGCCCGCTATTTCATGCTGCTGCGGGTGGAAGACAAGGCCGGCGTGCTGGCTCGCATCACGCAGGTGTTTGGCGAACACGGCGTCAGCCTGGAATCCGTCGTGCAGCAACCGACCGTGGGGCATTCGGATGCGGAAATCGTCATCATCACCCACCAGGCTTCCAAGGCGAGCATTGACCGTGTTTTGGCGGAGTTCGAATCCATCGAACCGGTTCGCGCCGTCAAAAGCGTCTACCGCGTCGAAGGGTAAGGGTCCGTGGTTTTCATTCAGCCATTCATTTTTTGAAAAAGGGAGCAAACGCGCGCATGAAGTATCCAGGATTGTTGCAAACGTACCGTGACTTTTTGCCGATTACCGACAAAACGCCGATGATCACGCTGCAGGAAGGCAACACGCCGCTGATCCGGGCCGAGCGTTTGTCGGAGAGCCTCAATCTGGACATTCATTTGAAATTCGAAGGGCTGAACCCGACGGGCTCCTTCAAGGACCGGGGCATGGTGATGGCGGTGGCCAAGGCGATGGAGGAAGGAAGCCGGACGATCATGTGCGCGTCCACGGGCAACACTTCCGCCGCCGCGGCGGCTTACGCCGCCCGGGGCGGGCTGAACTGCATCGTGCTCATCCCGAACAACAACATCGCGCTGGGCAAACTGGCCCAGGCGATCATTTACGGCGCGAAGGTGATTGCCATCGAGGGCAACTTCGACCGGGCGCTGGAAATCGTGCGGGAAATTTGCGCCAAACATCCGATCACGCTGGTCAATTCCGTCAATCCGTACCGGATCGAGGGGCAGAAGACGGCCGCCTTCGAAGTTGTCGACCAGCTGGGCGAGGCGCCGGATTATTTGGCCATTCCCGTCGGCAACGCCGGCAACATCTCGGCCTATTGGAAAGGGTTCAAGGAATACCACGAGCGCGGCAAAGCGGCAAAACGGCCGAAAATGATCGGTTTTGAAGCCGAAGGGGCGGCGGCGATCGTCAAGGGCGAGCCGATTCCAAACCCCGAGACGGTTGCCACGGCGATCCGCATCGGCAACCCGGCCAGTTGGAAAACGGCGGAGGCCGCGGCGGAAGAGTCCGGCGGCCGCATCGATTTCGTGACGGATGAAGAGATTTTGTCCGCCTACCGGCTGATCGCCGCGCGGGAAGGCGTGTTCGCCGAACCGGCGTCGGCCGCATCCGTGGCGGGCGTCATCAAGTTGCATCGGCAAGGCTTTTTCAAAGGCGGGGAGAAGGTCGTTTGCGTGCTGACCGGCCACGGCCTGAAAGATCCGAACATCGCCATCCAGTCGGTGGATGCCAAACCCGTGGTCGTGCCGGACAGCGAGGCCGCGGTCATGGACGCCATTCGCAAACTGGAGGAGGTTTGAATGGCGGCCGATGCAAAGAAGGTACGGGTCCGGGTGCCGGCCAGCACGGCCAACCTGGGACCGGGTTTCGACACCCTCGGCATGGCGCTGTCCCTGTATGCCTGGATTGACATGAGGGAAAGCGACCGGACGCGCATTCGCCTGTACGGCGACCAGTTGTCCGGCGTGCCGGTCGACAAGTCCAACATGATCTACAAAATCGCGCAGATGGTGTTCGACGAAGCCGGTGTCCGCCTGCCCGAACTGGACATCGAGATGTACAGCGACATTCCCCTGACCCGGGGGCTGGGCAGCAGCGCCTCGGCCATCGTCGGTGCGCTGGCGGCGGCCAACGGGCTTGCCGGCGAACCGTTTTCGCGGGAAGAGCTGTTCCAGATGGCGACCCGGCTGGAAGACCATCCGGACAACGCCGGTGCGTCGCTGTTCGGCGGCATCGTTTCTGCCGTGTGGGACGGCAAGCGGGCCGTGGGCCTCAAACTGGATCCACCGGAACGGTTGACCCTGCTGCTCGCCGTGCCGGATTTCCATCTGTCCACCGACAAGGCCCGCCACCTGTTGCCCGAATCGGTCAGCCGGCGGGACGCGGTGTTCAACGTGAGCCATGCATCGCTGCTGACCGCCGCGCTTGCGTCCGGGAGACTGGATTTGATCGGCGCGGCGATGAAGGACCGGCTGCACCAGCCGTACCGGTCGGCGCTCGTTCCCGGCATGGCCAAAATTTTGCGGGAAGCGCCGGACCATGGCGCACTCGGCGTTGCCCTGAGCGGGGCGGGGCCGGCGATGATCTGTTTTGTGGACCGGGAACGGACCGACAGGGGCGTCCTGGAGGCATTCATGCTCGACGCGTTCCGGGAAGCCGGCGTGACGGCGCGCACCCTGTGGCTCGATCCCGACCGGGAAGGCGTCAGGCTGCTTCATCCCGGCGATCCGCGGTATGACGAATTCGATCTGCTAAAAGGAGAAGTCCATTCATGATGCGCATCGCCTATCTGGGACCGGAAGGGACGGTTTCGCAGGAAGCGGCCGAGTACTTTTTTTCCGGAAACAAGTGTGAACTCATCCCCTTCAAATGGATTTCCGACGTTTGCGACGCTGCGGCTTCCGGGGTGACGGACCTGTCCGTCATCCCGATCGAAAACACGATCGACGGCTCCGTCAATCCCCACCTGGATTATTGGCTGGAGAAGGACAATCTGCCCATCCAGGCGGAATGGACGTATCCGTCGGTGCAAAACCTGATCGGATACGGCGAGGAAGGCGACGAAGAAGCGCTATCCCGGATCCGGCACATCGTGTCCATTCCGGTGGCCATCGCGCAATGCCAGAAATTCCTGAAAAGCCGGCTGCCCGAGGTGGAGTTCCTCCATGTCAGCAGCACGGCGGAAGGCGTGCGCATCGTCAGCGAGAAGCGGGATCCCGCGTACGCGGCCATCGGCACCCGGTTGGCGGCCCGCAAATACGGGCTCGGCTTGTTGGCGCGGAACATCACCAACCACGGGAACAACCTGACCCGCTTCATCGCCGTCGGCAAGTCGAAGCCGGAAGGGCTGCCGCCGACGGACCGGATCAAGACGACGATGCTCGTCACGCTGCCGGAAGACTATCCGGGCGCCTTGCACCAGCTGCTGTCCGCCTTCGCCTGGCGGCGCATCAACCTGTCGAAACTCGAGTCGCGCCCGACGAAGATCAAACTGGGCAGCTATTACTTCTATATCGACATCGAGGCGTCGCTGGATTCGATGCTGCTGCAATTCGCCATTCAGGAAATCGAAGCGATCGGTTGCCAGGTCCGTTTGCTGGGTTCGTATCCCAGCTATCCGTACCAGGGAGATAACGGGCACGCTTGACTTTGGGCATCTCCGCAACGGAGATGCTTTTTTTGTTGTTCCATTCCGCGCGGGAATGGCCTTGTGGGGTTGCGATGCGGGCAATATGCCGTTAACGCGCTGTTGAGACGGCGTTTTCGGGGGCGAGTTATGGGTATTTTGCCGATAACACGCTGCGGAGGGGGCTTTTTCGGACTGAGTTATGGGCAAATTGCCATGAAATCGAGGGGAGGGGGCCTTTTCGGGTTGAGTTATGGACAAGTTGCCGATCACTCGCTGCAAAGACGGCCTTGCCAGGGTGAGTGATGATCAATATGCGCTCAGCGCGATCCGGTTTCGTGGGAATAAAGCATTGGAACGTCCTTTCAAACTTAAGATTTTCGACTTTTTCGAGCAACTCGGTCCAGGAAGGGGGTTTCCGGCTGGAATTGCTCGACATTTTCGAGCAACTCGGTCCAGGAAGGAGGTTTCCGGCGGGAGTTACTCGATTTTTTCGAGCAACTCGGTTCAGGAAGGGGGTTTCCGGCGGGAATTGCTCGACATTTTCGAGCAACTCGCCCTTGGAAGGGGGTTTCCGGCTGGAATTGCTCGACATTTTCGAGCAACTCGGTCCAGGAAGGGGGTTTCCGGCTGGAATTGCTCGACATTTTCGAGCAACTCGGTTCAGGAAGGGGGTTTCCGGCTGGAATTGCTCGACTTTTTCGAGCAACTCGCCCTTGGAAGGGGGTTTCCGGCTGGAATTGCTCGACATTTTCGAGCAACTCGGTCCAGGAAGGAGGTTTCCGGCTGGAATTGCTCGACATTTTCGAGCAACTCGGTCCAGGAAGGACGTTTCCGGCGGGAGTTACTCGATTTTTTCGAGCAACTCGGTTCAGGAAGGACGTTTCCAGTGGGAGTTACTCGACTTTTTCGAGCAACTCTGCCCTTGGCAGAGCGTTTGGGGACGGAGTGCTCCCTGGCAGGCTGTTTGCCTGACCGTCGGGACGTTTGCTATTGTCGAACTTCCCGGCACCTGATGAGCGCTATTGACGGACAACGTTCGAGGTTCTTCGGGCATTCAAGACCTGCAAGTCTGCAACGTGCGGAAATGTCTCGAAAGGCAGACTGGCGTTTTGTGATGATGCCCGGGCAAGCCGAAGGATCGACTGACAGCAAGTGAGGATGCGGCAAACGGGGAGGCAGACCGGCGACATGCGATGATGTCCGGGCAAACGGGGAGGCAGACCGGCGACATGCGATGATGTCCGGGAAAGCTGGGAGGCAGATTGGCGACATGCGATGATGTCCGGGAAAACCGGGCGGCGAACCGGGGATCCGGAAACGGTTTTTCCCGCATAAGGATGTCAAACGCCCAGACCGCGCATAAGATGGTAAAGATTGATGAAGCGGGAGGCGTTATGCAGTGAAAATCCATTTTGTCAAAGCGGGTGAAACGCTGACTTCCATTGCGGAGAAACACGGCGTCACCGTCGAAGATTTGCTGGAGGCGAATTCGATCATCGCCGATCCGAACGACCTGAAGGTGGCCATGAAGCTGGTCATTCCGGACAAAAAGGCCGCGAAAACCGACGGCGCCACGAAAACTGAATGTTCGCCGGACAAAACGGGCAGTGTGCACGATAAAGCCAAAGCGGCGCCATCATCCGGAACTTTGTCTGCCGCAATGCAGGAGACTCCGACCAAATTCGCGGCTGCCGGCGGAACGGCGGAAGGGAAGCAAACCGATGCAAACAAAGGTTGGGCCAAATGGCCTGCCATTCCGGAACTGCCGGAAATGCCCGGCGTGAAGCCGAAATCGGAGCCGTGCCAGCCTTGCCAATCGAAGGTTCCGGGGGCAAACGCGATGCCCCTTCCCTATGCGCAACCGCAGGCAATGGGGGGAGCCGTACAGACCGGCGGAACCGACGTTCAAATGCCGTGGGGAGTGTCCCAGTGGCCGGGGACCGGGCCGGGCGTGTCCGGCACACCCGGCATGTATCCTTCCGGCCAAATGCCTGACGGAGCCGCCCAGCATCCGTTCGCGGCCATTCCCCAGCCGGCCTGGCCCGTCCAGGGTGTTCCCGGGGAGGCCCAGGCAGCCGGACCGTTTGGAAGCGGGCAATGGGGTGTCGCGCCCGTCGGCGGTTACCCGGACGCAGGGTTGCCGGGGGCGGGGCCGTACGGAGGCGGCGTCTGGGGAGGAAGCCAGCCGGGGGCCGGACCCTGGGGGATTCCCGGGTACGGAACCCCCTGGGGCGGCGTGCCGGGCACCGGGCAACCCGGATACTGGGCGGGATCCCACGCTCCGTACAATACACCCTTTACCGTCAACCCCTTCGTCTACAAACCGGACCGTCCAGAGTCGCAGACGGAGTCCGGATCGTCGTGGCAGCCGTATCGTCAGACGGGGAAGGACAGCCCGAATTTCCTTTCTCCCCATGCGGCCATGACCGCCTCGGGGGAAACGAATGCGGCGAAGCTCCATCAGGCTCCGGACACGGATGAGACGGAGGAAGATGCCGCTCCCGCCGCAGCGCCGGCGCGCAAGAAGCAACCGGTGAAAAAACGGAAGCGGAACACCCAATTGACGCTGAAAGAAAAAATCATCCGCATGCAGAAAAACCATCGCCAATACTGAACCGTAGGCGGAAATGGCGGACTGTCCGGACGCGGGACAGACCGGACGCCAACCGTCAGGACTGCAACCTGTCCGGACGCGGGACAGACCGGACGCCGAACCGTCAGGGCCGCCTTCCTTCCCGGACACAGAGATACAGAACAGCCAACCGCCACGATTGCCGGACTGCCCGGACGGTCCTGTCCGATCCGCTGACGCCCGCGATCGGACCCCGCCATGCAAGGGGAAGCGGGATGAGCTGCATAATTACGCGACTTGCCGGAAAAAATGGGAATAAACCATGGATTCGGCAAGAAGGCGATGACGATGGGATGGAAAAATACGCTCAAAAAATTGAAGCGCCAGTTCCGGCGCAAACGCGGCTGGCTTCTGGCCGGTTTGCTGCTGGCGGCCGCCGTCGCCTGGTTCAGCTTCGATCGGATGCAGGGCAACGGAAAATCGGACCTGGCTGACGGAAGTTTGCCCGTTCTCGCCGTCTCGGACGGGGAAACGGGCTATGAAGTGGTGCTGCACAAGCGGTTTTTGTGCGGGGAACAATACGAACCGCTGGGCCATCATTCCGGCCGGGAAGCGGAAGAGATGTTGCGCAGCCATCCGGATTGGAAACTGGAAAGCATCGATGAAAACCGGTTGGTCTATTCGGTGGAGGTGGCGGATTTTTCTCCGGAATGCCGGAACAACGCCTACTTCGGATTGGACGGCAACAACAGCCTGGCCCTGTTCGAAGGCCGCCCGGGAGAAGGGCGCGTCATCCGCACGTTTTTCCAGATCGACGTCGAGCATTTGCAAAACAGTTTGCCGAGGGAAACGGTGACGGAGCTGATGGAAGGCATCAAAGTGACGGATTACGCCGAATACAGCAGCGTGCTGTCCACCTTCAGCGAATTCGCCCTGCCCGGCGCCGAACAGGTTTGATGTCATCCCGGACTCACGGCGTTTGGCCGTGTTTCCGGTTTCCCGCCGTTTGCCTGCGGCCGTCTGCGGCATCGCCACGGCCTTCCTTCCTGTTTTGATTTGTTGCTTGAAGCGGCCGGTTTCACCCGCATGATGGGCGGACCGGCCGTTTTTTTTGCTGTCCGGAATTTTACGCCGTCCGTCCCCTTCCTTCGCTCTCCCCGCCCCCTTCCCACGGGAATCCCGTTTCGCATGGTCTTTTTGAAAAAGTGGACCCATTGCCGGTCCGATCTGCTATAATAAACCCGATACATATGTTCGCCTTGCTTTGCGCGTGCGGACGGGAGAGGAGACGAAAGTTTGCGCATCATCGGCATCGACCCCGGCATCGCCATCGCCGGGTTTGGCATCGTGGAGAGGCAGGCGGACCGGGTGAAAGTCGTCCAGTACGGCTCGATCGAGACGCCCGCGGGCGAAGATCCGGGCCAGCGGCTGCGCATGGTGTACGACGCCGTCTGCGGGTTGATCGACCGCTATCAACCGAAGGAAATGGCGGTGGAGAAGCTGTTTTTCAACCGGAACGTCACCACCGCCTTCACCGTCGGACAAGCCCGCGGCGTCATCATGCTGGCCGCCGTGCAGAAGGGGCTGTCCATCGCGGAGTACACGCCGCTGCAAGTGAAACAGGCCGTCGTCGGATACGGGAAGGCGGAGAAAAGGCAGGTGCAGGAGATGGTGAAACTGCTCCTCGGGCTGCCCGACATCCCGAAACCGGACGACGTGGCGGACGCGCTGGCGGTGGCGATTTGCCATGCCCATGCGGGCACGCTGAACGGAAAATTGAGGGAGATGTTCCGGTCATGATCGACTATTTGCGCGGCCGCGTGACCCGCGTTGAACAGGATTACATCGTCGTGGAGGTGCAGGGGATCGGTTACCGGGTGTTTTGCGCCAATCCCTTCGCCTTCCGCGAGAACGAGCAGGAAACGATCGTGTACATTCACCATCACGTCAGGGAAGATGCGGTGCAATTGTTCGGTTTCGGTTCCCGCGAGGAGCAATCGGTGTTTCGCCTGCTGTTGGAAGTGAGCGGCATCGGCCCCCGCATCGCCCTCGGCGTGCTGGCCGGCGGCCGGCCGGAAGCGCTGGTGGCGGCGATTCACCGGGAAGATCTCGGCTATCTGACCCGATTGCCTGGCATCGGCAAAAAAACGGCGCAACGCATGCTGCTCGAATTGAAAGACAAGCTGAAGGATGACGGATGGGCCGCATTGCCCGACGATTGGCGGGAGATTCAGCGGGAGACGGCGCCGCAGGATGCCGGCCAATCCGCGGCCTGGCGGGAGGCGAAGGAAGCGCTGGCCGCCCTCGGCTTTACGGAAGCCGAAATCGCGGCCGCGCTGCCCGCGGCCCGGGAGGAAGCCGGTGAAGACGCCGGCGCGGAAACCCTGATGAAGGCGGCCCTGAAACGGCTGTACAGAGCGTAACCGGCGGCCGGCATGACGGAATGCCGCCGTCCTGCATGACGGAGCAACGCCGGCCGGGCCCTGCGTCGTGCGCCGATCGGAGAAGCCGAACTTGCGGCCGGGAAAGCCGATTCCGCGGTGCAGACGGCCTGCGGCGATGTCGTCCGCAACGGATACCGGGAGGGGAGCGCAAATGGAAGATCGAATCGTTTCCGCCCATCTCATGATGGACGAAGATGAGGCGGAATACAGCCTGAGGCCCCGATACCTGTCGGAGTATATCGGACAAAATCTGGTGAAGGAAAACCTGAAGGTTTACATCGAGGCGGCGAAGCAGCGCCGGGAACCGCTGGATCACGTGTTGTTGTGCGGACCGCCGGGGCTGGGGAAAACGACCTTGTCCAACATCATCGCCAATGAACTGGGCGTCGGCATCCGGACCACGTCGGGGCCGGCCATCGAGCGGCCGGGAGATCTGGCGGCGATTCTGACGAATTTGCAGGAAGGCGACGTGCTGTTCATCGACGAAATCCACCGGTTGCACCGGACGGTGGAAGAAGTGCTGTATCCGGCCATGGAGGATTTCGTGCTGGACATCATCATTGGCAAAGGGCCGAGTGCGCGTTCCGTCCGGCTGGACCTGCCGAAATTCACCCTGGTCGGGGCCACCACCCGGACCGGACTGCTGTCGGCGCCTCTTCGTGACCGGTTCGGCGTCGTGAGCCGGCTTGAATATTACAAGACCGAAGAACTGGCGACGATCGTCCGCCGGTCGGCGGACATTCTGCAGGTGACGCTGACGGGAGATGCGGCGATGCTGATCGGATCCCGCGCGCGGGGCACGCCGCGGATCGCCAACCGGCTGCTGAAGCGGGTCAGGGATTTCGCGCAGGTGGTCGGCGACGGCGTCATCACGCCGGAACTTGCGGCACAAGCCCTCGAGCGCATCCAGGTCGACTCCCTCGGCCTGGATGCCATCGACCACAAGCTGCTCTTGACGATCATCCGGCATTTCCGCGGCGGACCGGTGGGGCTCGATACGATTGCGGCGGCCATCGGGGAAGAAAGCCAGACGATCGAAGACGTCTACGAGCCGTTTTTGCTCCAGATCGGGTTTTTGCAGCGGACGCCGCGCGGCCGGGTGGCCACGGATGCGGCGTTCCGGCACATGGGATTCGAGCCGCCGGAACGGGGGCCGTCCGGCCGTTGATTGCCGGGCGGAAACAGGATGCCGCCGGGAGGGCCGTTCGCCCTTCCCGACAGGCGGGAACATGCGCGAATTACGCGGCGCCGCTCCGTCGGGACGCCGCATCCGCTCGCGGCGGCATGTGCAGGACGTTGCCCGGCGCATCGCGTTTTCGGCAAGATTCGGCAAAACTTTCGGCCATTGGCGGAGTCTAATGGTTGTACGAACGGAAACGGAGGACCGCCATGCCAACCAGAACGGGAAAACGGACGAATTCCGCCATCGCCGGATGGCTTGTGGTTGCACTGATGACGCTCATCCTGTTTGCGCCCGCCGGGCATGCCGCGGGCGCCGAATCGACGGAAATCCGGGTGGCGCTTCTGATCAGCACCCGGGGCACCGTTCCCGCCGCGACCTTCGAATCGGCATCCCCGCTTGCCGTCGCGGTGCAGGGATCGGACGCATCCGGCCCGGTGATCCGGGTGGAAGCCCATCGACAAGTTCGCTTCTCCCTGTCCGGTTACGCCCTGGTCGTGCGGGAGACGGCCGACATCGCCGCCGCCCTTGATGCCTATCACGCGGCATCGCCGTACGGGCATGCGGAAATTTTGGCGGATGAACTGCAAGGCCGGACGATGTATCAGGTGCGCCTGTCCGGTTTTGCCAACAAAGCGGAAGCGGAATCTGCCGCAAACCGGCTTCCCCTTGCCGTGTCGGGCGCTCCGTCCGTCGCGGGTCCGCTGTACGCGTCCGTCGCCACCTTCGCCAACGCGGCGGAAGCGGAGACGATGGCCGCGTTCCTGTCGGGCCAGGGGATTCGCGCCTGGACGGCCGTCCATTCGGACGCCGACGGAGCCGGAGGATATTCCGTATGGATTGGCGAATCCGCGACGAGCGGCGATCTCGAAAGGGAAATGGCCGCCGTCCGGACGGTTTTGCCGGGGGCGGCCCTGCGCCAGGTGGACGGCACCGTTCCCTATCTGGTGCATCGCACCGAGATTGCCGCGGGAACGAAAGACCGGATCGTCCACTACCGGTTCAATCCGTCCGGGCAGGAAATCCGCATCTCCGGGGACGGTTCGTCCCCGATCAAGGTGCATGAACGGTACGGCCGCACGTATCGCGGGAGCATGGCCGTCACCGCCCATGAAGGCAAACTGGCCGTGATCAACGTGCTGCCGCTGGAGCAATACCTGTACGCCGTGGTCGGCTCGGAAATGCCCGGGTCCTGGCCGCTCGAAGCGCTCAAGGCCCAGGCGGTTGCCGCCCGCACGTATGCCCGGAGCAAGGGGCTGCAGTACAAAATCGCCCACGTGTCCGACACGACGTACGATCAAGCCTATCTCGGCACATCGGCCGAATCGCAGCGTTCGATCGAGGCGGTGGAAGCCACCCGCGGAGAAGTGCTGAAAAATGCCTCCGGCACGCTGATCGAAGCGTTGTACGCTTCCAATCACGGCGGCATGTCGGCGGATCCGTCGGAAGTGTGGGGGAACGGCGCTTCCCACCTGAAGCGCGTCTCCAGTCCGGACCAGGTTGCCGAACGGGGCAAGCTTGTCTGGTACCGGATCATGCTGGCGGACGGCACAAGCGGATACATACGTTCCGATTATGCGGTCGAAACGGGCACAAAGAGCGAAAGCGGCCTGCCGGTCATTGAAGTGACCGGCGATGGCGTGAACATTCGCCGGGCGCCCCGCGTGGACAATACGGACAATCCGGCCGTCGCCCAGGCAAACCGGGGCGACCGGTTCACGGTCATCGGCCGGGATGTGGAATCCAACGCCTACTCGTGGATCCGGGGGCCGTACACCGCCGAGCAATTGAAGGCCGCACTCAATGGCCGATCCGCCAACGCCGTACAGGGCGGCCTGACCACCCTGGAGGTGACCGGGCGCGGTCCGTCCGGCCGGGTGACGGAAATTGCCGCCAACGGCAAATCCGTCAACGTATCGTATCCGGATTTGTATCGCAACGCGTTGAACGGTTTGCCCAGCACGTTGTTTGACATCGAGGAAACCGGCAGATTTTCCGTGCTTGCGGCTTTCGGGTCGAAGCGCGAATACACGGAGGCGGGAAGCGGATTGACCGTTCTGTCCGCGAAAGGGGAATCCCGCCTGGCCGGCAATGAGTTTTACATCCTGGACGGCAAAGGGAACGTCCGCGCCGCCACCACCGCACCGGCTTTTCGCTTCATCGGCCGCGGATTCGGGCACGGCCTCGGCCTGAGCCAATACGGGGCGCTGTCCCTCGCCGAATCGGGATATGATTACAGGGACATTTTGGCATACTACTATGACGGAGTCATCATTGCGAAGGAATGAACGTGAATCCATGGATGTGGCATCGTTTGATTTTGACCTGCCCGAGCATCTGATCGCCCAGACGCCGCTTGCCAACCGGACGGATTCCCGCCTGCTCACCCTGGACAGGCGGACGGGAGAAATCGGGCATCGCCGTTTCGCCGATCTGGCCGATCTGCTTCAACCGGGCGATTGCCTTGTGCTGAACGACACACGGGTGATCCCGGCCCGGCTCATCGGGTTCAAGGCGGACACCGGGGCCAAGGCGGAACTGCTGCTGCTGAAACAGCTGGAAGGAAACCGATGGGAAGCGTTGGCCAAGCCGGGCAAAAAGTTGCGCGAAGAGGCCGTCATCCACTTCGGCTCGCCCGGACCCGGCGGACGGCCCGAGCTTTCGGCCCGCGTCCTTGAAGTGAAGGAGATGGGCGGACGCGTCGTCGAGTTTTCCCATGACGGCATCTTCCAGGAAGTGCTCGACCGGCTCGGCCAAATGCCGCTTCCCCCCTACATCAAAGCCCGCCTGGACGACCGCGAGCGATACCAGACGGTCTATGCCCGAAATCCCGGATCCGCGGCGGCGCCGACGGCGGGATTGCATTTTACGGAACAACTGCTCGAACAAATTCGCGCCAAGGGCGTCCATATCGCCCGCGTGACGCTGCACGTCGGGCTCGGCACGTTCCGCCCGGTGAACGTGGACAAGGTGGAAGACCACCGCATGCATGCCGAATTTTATTCCATCGGCAAAGAAACCGCCGAATTGGTGAACCGGACACGGGAGTCCGGCGGCCGGATTGTGGCCGTCGGCACGACCAGTTGCCGGACGCTGGAAGCTTCGGCGGCCAAATTTGCCGACGGCAAGCTGCACGAAGACGAGGGATGGACGGACATTTTCATTTATCCGGGCTATTCGTTCCGCATGACGGACGCCCTCGTCACCAACTTTCATTTGCCGAAATCGACCCTGCTCATGCTCGTATCCGCCTTTGCCGGACGCGAACGGGTGCTGGCCGCCTACCGGGAAGCGGTTGAGCGGGAATACCGGTTTTTCAGTTTCGGCGATGCGATGTTTCTGTACTGAGAGGATGAACGATTGATGGCAGCAGTCCGTTACGAATTGATCAAAACGTGCAGGCAGACGGGCGCCCGTCTCGGCCTCGTCCACACGCCCCACGGCACCATCGAAACGCCGGCCTTCATGCCCGTCGGCACGCAGGCGACGGTCAAAACGGTAAGCCCCGAGGAACTGAAGGCAATGGATGCCCAGATCATCCTGAGCAACACGTACCATTTGTTCATCCGCCCCGGCCATGAGATCGTGCGGGAAGCGGGCGGTTTGCACAAATTCATGAACTGGGACAGGCCGATTTTGACCGACAGCGGCGGGTTTCAGGTGTTCAGCCTGGCGGAAAACCGGAAAATCGGTGAAGACGGCGTCCATTTCCGCTCCCATTTGAACGGCGATCCGCTGTTCCTGTCGCCCGAGGTGGCGATGGAAATCCAAAACGCCCTCGGCTCGGACATCATGATGGCGTTTGACGAATGTCCGCCTTACCCCGCCGAATATGAATATGTCAAGCACTCGTTGGAACGGACGGCCCGGTGGGCGGAACGTTGCCTCCAAGCCCATGCCCGCCCCGGCGACCAGGCGCTGTTCGGCATCGTGCAGGGCGGCGTGTTCGCCGATTTGCGCGTCCGGAGCGCGAAATTGTTGACGTCCATGGATTTTCCGGGGTATGCTATTGGAGGACTGAGCGTCGGAGAACCGAAGCCGCTGATGTACGAGATGCTGGAAGTGACGGTTCCCCTTTTGCCCGCCGACAAGCCGCGCTACCTGATGGGCGTCGGCTCGCCTGATGCGCTTTTGGAAGGAGCCATTCGCGGCGTTGACATGTTCGATTGCGTGCTGCCGACCCGCATCGCCCGCAACGGCACGGTCATGACGCGGGACGGGCGCCTGGTGGTGCGCAACGCGAAATATGCGCGGGATTTCCGTCCCCTGGATGAAGAGTGCGGATGTTACACGTGCCGCCATTACTCGAGGGCCTACATCCGCCACCTGATCAAAGCGGATGAAACGTTCGGCATTCGCCTGACGACCATCCACAACCTGCATTTTTTGCTGGACTTGATGCGGGATGTGCGGCAGGCCATCCGGGAAGACCGGCTCGGAGATTTTCGTGATGCGTTTTTCGCCCGCTACGGGCTGAACGACGAAAACAGCCGCGGCTTTTGATTGAAGGGAGGGAACGAGAAAGATGCAAGAAACCTTTTCGCTTTTGCTGCCGTTTATCCTCATGTTTGCGGTCTTCTATTTCCTGCTGATCCGTCCGCAGCAAAAACGGCAAAAACAGCGCAACGAAATGCTGAACAACCTGAAGAAAGGCGACAAGGTGGTCACCATCGGCGGACTGCACGGCACGATTGCCGAATTGACCGACGATACGGTGGTGCTTCGCGTCAACGACGTGACCAAGCTGACCTTTAACCGCGCGGCCATTGATTCGGTGAAAAATCCGGAGTCTTGACGGCCGTTCCCGCTGACCGGCAGCGGGGTCGCAACAACGGAACATCCATCCCCAACCGGGAAAAAAGTTGCCCCGTCGGCATGTTGCCATGCCGTACGGGGCAATTTGCTTTTTGATCGGGCGAAAACGCGTGTGCGTTGCCGGCCGTCGCGCACTACCTTTTGCGGGCGTTGATGCCGAGCATGCCGCCCAATGCGCCCGTCGCGAAGCTGATGACGACAAAGGTGAGCGTGTCCAGCGACCAGGCGGCGTCAAACCCCAGCCAGGAAATGAGGGATACCGTCAAACCGTAAACGATGCCGAGGGTGCCGCCGCGGTACCAGCCCTTGTGTCCGGCCCGGCGAGCCGCAACAAATCCGCCCGTAAAAATGGAAATTCCGTGGGCGAAATAGACGTAAACCGGCAGGGCCGCTTCCTTCAGGCCGGTAACGGCGAGCAGCAGGGAAAGCAGCAGGGTGGACACGATGAGGACGGCGAACGACCAGGCCAGCCCGGCCAGGATCGGGACGACGGACGGCCCGCCGGTTTTGGCGATGGGATCCATGGGGTCACCTCCAAACGGTATGCCATGATGGCCTTGGATTGCGGTTGCTTCATTGTATGGCCGTGGCGGGAAAAATAGTACAAGTCGGGGGCAAGTTTTTCATGACATAGAAAGGGGGCGGTTGAGCCAATCTAGGGAAATGCCGGATGCGAAGCGGGGGGTGCGACAGGCGTTTTGGAACTGATGACGATTTTCGTACGCACGATTTTCATCTATTTCACCGTTTTTCTGATGCTGCGCATCATGGGAAAGCGGGAAATCGGCAAGCTGTCGCTGTTTGACCTGGTCATTTCCATCATGATCGCCGAGATCGCCGTGTTCATTCTCGAAGACCCGGGGAAGTCGGTGATTGGCGGGCTCGTGCCGATGGTGACGCTGGTGGCCATCCAGCTCGTGCTGTCCTATGTCACCATGAAAAACGTGACGGTCCGCCGCTGGTTTGACGGAAGCCCGAGCTACGTGATCGAGCACGGCAAAATCAACCGGAAGGAAATGCGGAAACAGCGGTACAACCTGAGCGACCTGCTTCTGCAGCTCAGGCAAAGCAACGTGTACAACGTGGCGGACGTGGAGTTCGCCATCCTGGAGACGACCGGAAAACTGACGGTGGTGACGAAGGAAGAAGTGTTCGGCAAACCGGACGGCAAACCGGGCCGCCGCGCGGAAGACGAACATCGGGATGCAAACCGCACGGTCAAGACGAACGTCCGTTTTTCCGGCATTCCGCTGCCGCTCATCATGGACGGTTACGTGCTGGACGAAAACCTGCAGCGCATCGGCGAGACCCGGTTTTGGCTGAAAAACCGGATCGCCGAGCTCGGTGCCTCCGAATTCAGGGAAGTCTTTCTGTGCATGATCGACCAGAAGGGGAACCTGCACATTGAATTGAAATGACGGGTTGATCTGACGGGCGCCGGAACAAGATGACGGGGTTCGGCGGCGGGGGCCTAGCGGCGGAATTTCCGGCCGATGGCGAGCACCCGCCGCACATCGTCCCGGTCGACGAGCCCGACCGTCAGGCAAACCAATCCGTAGGCGAGCAAAGCGGCCGCCGCAGCGAAGGAAATCCCGATGGCGGCGGGAAGGGCGAGCGCGTTCCAGGTTGCCTTGCCCGCCGCTCCGGCGATGACGGCGGCTGTGCCCACCTTCAGGAAATCCGCCGCGGGCAGGGAGAAGCGCAGCAGGCGGCTGATGCTGTTCCAGTGCAGCGCGGTGACGAGGGCAATGTTGACGTTGATGGCGATGATGGCGCCCGTGATGCCGAGTTCGGGCCGGCTGGCCAGCACGGCGATCAGAAGCAGTTTGACCGTCGCGCCGACGGCCGTATTGGCCAGGGCCGTACCCGGTTTGTCCAGTGCCTGCAGGGCGGCCTGCAGCGGTCCCTGGAAGTAGATGAACAGGGCGACGGGCGCCATCATGCGAAGCATGACACCGGCTTCCCGGTTGCCGAACGCAAGCAGGCAGACCGGTTCGGCAAACACGTACAGAAGGACGGCGAAAGGCGCGCCGGTCACCAGCGACAGGCGTAGGGACTGGTGCATCCGCTTGATGACCGTGCGGTGGTCTTTCCGTTGTTTCGCTTCCGACAGGGAAGGCACCAGCGATACGGCCAGGGACATGGTGAGGGCGGTCGGCAGCAGCAGCAGGGGCATGACCATCCCCTGCAAAATGCCGTACTGGGCCGTGGATGCCGCCGCCGCAACGCCCGCCGCCGCCAGCATTTGCACAATGAGGATGGATTCCAGAAAATACGATCCGGATCCGACCAGCCGGCTTCCGGTAACGGGCAGGGCGATTTTCAGCAAACGTCCGGCAATGCCGGAGGCGGCCCGGCGATGGTCATGCCGGTCCCGGTCCGCCTTGTGCCGTTCGGCCCGCCATTTGGCGAGCAGCACGACGAGTCCGCCCAGTTCGCCGGCCGCCACGCCCAGCATGGCCCCCGCCGCACCGTAGTGGACGCCTTTCGGCAGAAGCAGGGATGACAGTAGAAGCACGAAGACGATGCGCAGCATCGTTTCGGTCAATTGCGAGAGGGCCGTCGGCACCATGTCGTGCAATCCCTGGAAATAGCCGCGCAGCACCGAAGAAACGCCGATGATGACCATCACCGGGGCCATGGCGAGAAACGGCAGCTTCACCCTGGGATCCGTAAAAAAATGATGCGCGATCCAGTCGGCAAACCGGAGGCAGAACAGCGCGAACAACAGGCTGAGTGCGACGGCGACGGCAAGGGAGACACGCAGCACCGCCGCCGCCTTGCGGCGGTTTCCTTCGGCTTCCGCCTCGGCGGTCAATTTGGCCACGGCGAGGGGAATGCCGCCGCTGATGACGGTGATGATCACCATCAGGAGCGGCCAGGCCATCTGGTACAGGCCGACGCCTTCGGGGCCGATGATGCGGGGAAGGGCGATGCGGGGAATGAACCCGAGCATGCGGTTGATGATGCCTGCCGCGAGCAGGATGAGCGTCCCCTTGATGAACGATTGTCTGGCCATGGGCTCCCCACTTTCTTGTCCATCGTTACTCCTACTCTATGCGCGGGCTTGTACCGGCATGCCGCGGTTTCTTTTTCGGAGAACGCCAACGTCCAGCAGGAATTTGCCGGTGAAACTCGAATACGTAAATGTCCGTTTGACAAGTGAATCACGGGGGAGTTGGACCATATGGACGATCAGCGTCTCGACAATCCGGCATCCGGTCTCGGCGAAGAGGAGCTGAAACGGGTGGTGGAGCAACTGTGCAACAGCAAGGCCGAGGAATTTGCGATGCTCGGCTATGAAGGCATCACCGGCCAGGAAATCTGGGATTGCGTCAGCGAGAAATACCGAAAGGGAACCCCGGCCCTGCACCAACTCGTCAACGACATCCTGTCGCTGAAAACGACGCAATTCATGAACTGGATCACCATCAACACGGTATACAAGGGAGCCCGGCCGTAAGGCCGGCTCTTTGCGTTTGCCGCGTCAAGGAGGTCCGGTGCAAAATTGACTTCGCTTTTGTGCGGTAGGTATAATGAGACTATTGATTTGTCGAAGGGAGTCTTCTGACACCATGGACGCCAAACGAATTGCAGCTTTGGTTGCCGTCATCGTGGTCGTGTTCGGAGCGGCAATCGCCACAACCCCGAATTTGCTCGGCGACATCCGCCTCGGTCTCGACCTGAAGGGCGGGTTTGAAATTTTATACAGGGCGGAGCCGATCGAAGAAGGCGCGGAATTGACGCAGGTCGCGCTCAAGGAAGCCGCCCTCAGCCTGGCCAACCGGGCCGACGCCCTCGGCATCGCCGAACCGGAAGTGGTGACGGAAGGACGGGACCGGATCCGCGTCAGCCTGGCCGGCGTGGAGAACGAACGGGAAGTCCGCGAAATCATGAAAAAGCCGGCGGAACTGACCTTCCGCAGCGCTTACGGCTGCAACGACGGCAGTTACTGCAAAGTGGAATTGCACGGGAGCGATTTCAAGGAAAACTCGGCGCAGGTCGTCACCGACGAGCTGGGCCGGCCCGTCGTCGTCAGCATCGAAGTGAAGGAAAAGAAGAAATTCGAGGAGATTACGAGACGGCTGCTGGGAAAACCGCTTGCCATCTTCATGGATGACGAACTGATCTCCGAACCCATCGTGCAAGGGGTGTTCTCGGACGGCAAGGCCGTGATCACCGGACAGAACAGCCGGCAAGAGGCGGAGAGGCTGAGGGACATCATCAACCTCGGTTCCCTGCCGCTGAATTTGACGGAGCTTTACACGCAGAAAGTCGGCCCGAGCCTCGGCCAGCTTTCCCTGGAAAAGACGCTCACCGGCGGTTTGATCGGCAGTGCGCTGATCTTGTTGTTCATCATTTTCTATTACCGGCTGCCGGGCGTCGTGGCGGCGGTATCGCTCATTTTCTACACCTGGATGCTGCTCGTCCTGTTCAAATGGATGGACGTGACGCTGACGCTTCCGGGCATCGCCGCCTTCGTGCTCGGCATCGGCATGGCGGTGGACGCCAACGTCATCACGGCGGAACGGATCAAGGAAGAAATCCGGAGCGGCAAAACGATCCTGTCATCCGTGAAAGCGGGATCGCGCACGTCGCTGCGCACGATCATGGACGCCAACCTGACGACGATCCTTGCCGCGCTGATGATGTTCGTCGTCGGCCGCGGGTCGGTGCGCGGTTTTGCCGTCATTCTCATCGCCAGCATTTTGGCCAGCATCGTCACCAACGTGTTCTTCTCCCGCATGTTGCTCAGCCTGTGCGTGCGCGGATTCGGAAACATCGGCCCGTCCTGGTTCGGGGTAAAAAAGGAGCAAATCCGGGATATCCGGGACAGCGGCAAACACGTCGTCCAGTCGCCCTTCCATTTCGTCGGCAAAAGCAAATGGGTGTTCGGGATCAATGGTCTGGTAATCGTTGCCGGGCTGGTCATCATGCTTTTGTTCAGCATGAACTACGGCGTCGACTTCAGCGCGGGCACCCGGGTGGAAGCAACCGTCGGACAGGCGGTGACGGAAGCCAAAATAGCGGAAGATCTCGCCGGATTGGGTTTGCCGGGCGCCGTGATCACCGTCGGCGGGGAAGACGGCAAAACGGTTTCCCTGCGTTTCAAGGACCATCTGTCGCATGACGAGGAAATGGTCCTGACCGAATATCTGGCCACCGACAACATGGAAGTGAACACGGTGGATCCGACCATCGCCCAGGAATTGAAAAACCGTGCGGTGATCGCCGTCCTGTTGGCCTGCGTGTTGATCGTGCTGTACGTCAGCTTCCGTTTCGAGTGGCGGTTCGCCGTATCCGGCGTGCTCGCCCTGTTCATGACGGCGCTGTTCATCATCGGCGCGTTCGCCATTTTGCGCATCGAAGTGAACCTCACTTTCATCGTGGCCGTGCTGACGATCATCGGTTACGCCATCAACGACACGATCGTCATTTTCGACCGGATCCGGGAAAATCTCCGGTTTGCGAAGGTGAAGCAAGCACAGGATTTGCTCGACCTGGTCAACCGCAGCGTCTGGCAAACGATGGGACGGTCCATCAACACGCTGCTCACCACGTTGTTCCCGGCTTTGGGCATCCTGTTTATCGGCAGTGCCTCGCTCCGTCCGTTCAGCTTTGCCATCGTCATCGGGCTCATCGTCGGGGCGTTCGGCTCGCTGTTTGTCGCGGCGCCGCTCTGGTACGCGATCCGCAAACGGTCGGTCGGCCGGCTTGCGGCGGCGGAGAGCAACGCCAAACCGTAAAATCGGGTTTCGACCGGCGCCGTCCGGATGCCGGGCGAAACGGCCCCGCCGCGTTTCGGAAGTCCGAAACGACCAGGGCAACTTTCTGTTCGAGGAACGAAACGGCAAGGAAGTGGCTTCATGCAACCTGTACGCGCGAAGACGGCGGAACGCACGGCCCTGCTCGGCATTGCCGGCAACTTGCTGCTCGCCGTCATGAAAGGTGTTGTCGGTCTTGCGTCGGGCAGCAAGGCGCTTCTGGCGGACGCGGCGAATTCGGCGTCGGACGTGGCCGGCAGCCTGACGGCGCTCATCGGTTTGCGCGCCGCGAGCAAACCGCCCGACAAGGAACATCCGTACGGACACGGCAAGGCGGAATCCGTCGCATCGATCATCGTGTCCGTCCTGCTCCTGTTCGTCGGCGCCGAACTGTTCTTCAGCGCAGCAAAAACGATGCTCGGCGGAATGGCGCAAGCGCCGGCCTGGTACGCTGCCCTTGCATTGGTCATCTCCATCATCGTGAAGGAAGCGATGTACCAGTACACGATCAGGGCGGGGCGCAAGTTGTCCAGCCAGACGCTTGTCACCGTCGCCTGGGACCACCGCGCCGACGTGCTCGCTTCCGCCGCCGCGCTGCTCGGCGTCGGCGGCGCACTGGCGGGCGAACATTACGGCATCGGGTGGATGCTGTACCTCGATCCGGTTGCCGGGATGATCGTCGCGGGCTTTGTCGTCCGGATGGGATACAAGCTGATTTCGGAAGCGATCTCGGGCACCCTGGACCAGGTGTTGCAAAGCGACCAGACGCAGGAACTGGTGAACGCGGTGCTCGCCACCCCCGGCGTGCTGGCGGTGGACGATCTGAGAGCCCGGGTGACCGGCCATTACGTGATCGTCGACGTCAAAATCAGCGTCAATCCGCGCATTACGGTGTACGAAGGCCACGATATCGCCAAAACGGTCAAGCACCGGCTCATGGAGCAGTTCAGCCACGTTTCCGACGTGTTTGTGCACGTGAATCCGTATGTGTCCCACTTTCCGACAAGTGACGGCGCAAATCCGGAATCGGATCATTTTGCCAATCTGGTGCATTGAGGAAAGGAGCGGGAGCGGTTGCTGCGGGCGAGGGCGAGATGGGCTCCGCCGCCGGAGGTCGACGAGGCGGCTGCCGAACGATTGGCCAAAACATTATGCGTTTCGCCGCTTGTGGCCCGGCTGCTTGTGACCCGGGGGATGGCCGACGCGGCTTCGGCGGAACGTTTTTTGTACGGCAAAGAGGATCACTTTCATGATCCTTTTTTGCTTGACGGGATGGCGCAGGCGGTGGAGCGAATCCGCGAGGCGATCCGGCGGGGCGAGCGCATCCGCATTTACGGGGACTACGACGCCGACGGCGTCAGCGCCACCAGCCTGATGATCGGATTGATGCAACGGCTCGGCGCCGCTTTCGACTACGTGATCCCCAACCGGCACACGGAAGGGTACGGTTTGAACGGACCGGCCATCGAGAAGGCCGCGAAGGACGGCATCGGCCTGATCGTCACGGTGGACACCGGCATCAGCGCCGTGCGGGAAGCGAGCCTCGCCAGAACGCTTGGCATCGATTTGATCGTGACCGACCATCATGAGCCGCCGGAGGAGTTGCCCGACACGCTGGCAACGATCAATCCCCGCAAGCCGGGTTGTCCGTATCCGTTCAAATCGTTGGCCGGCGTCGGCGTCGCCTTCAAGCTGGCCCACGCGCTGCTCGGCCGCCTGCCGGGCGAATTTGCCTGGCTGGCCGCCATCGGGACGATTGCGGACTTGATGCCTTTGGTGGACGAAAACCGCCTGATCGCCCGAATGGGCCTTGCGCAAATGCGCGAATCGCCGGCGCGCGGCATCCGGGCGTTGTGCCAGGCGTCCGGCATCGACTGCGGGCAGCTTTCCGGCGGACATATCGGGTTTTCCATCGGTCCCCGCATCAACGCCGGCGGGCGGCTGGAGACGGCGGACGCCGCCGTCCGCTGCCTGACCACCGACGATGAGCGGGAAGCGTCGGCAACGGCCCGCGAACTGGACCGCTTGAACCGGGAACGGCAGGAACTGGTGGAGGCGATCGCCGCCGAAGCGCTGGAGCAGGCGAAAGCGCTCCTCGCGGCGGGAGATCCGGGCAACGTGCTCGTATTGGCCGGGGAAGGCTGGAACACGGGCGTGGTCGGCATCGTGGCTTCCCGTGTCGTGGAAAGGCATTACCGGCCGGCGATCATCCTGTCGATCGATCGGGAAACGGGGCTGGCGAAGGGGTCGGCCCGCTCGATTCCCGGCTTCGACCTGCACGCCGCCCTCACCGAATGCGCCGATTTGATGGAGCAGTTTGGCGGGCACAAAGCCGCCGCCGGCATGACGCTCAAGGCGGAAAACATCCCCCGTCTGCGCAGCCGGATGAACGAACTGGCCGAAACCTGGCTCGGCGAAGACGACTACGTGCCGGTCCTGCGAACGGATGCGGAAATCCGTTCGGCGGACGTCACCGTGGAAACCGTCCGCGAGCTGGAACTGCTCGCCCCTTACGGCATGGGCAACCCCGAACCGGTCTTTCTCCTTTCCGGCATGCGGCTCACAGGGGCGAGGCGGATGGGGCGGGAGATGCAGCACGCCAAACTGACGCTCAAGTCCGCCGATCCGGATGCATCTGAGCTTGATGCGCTGCTTATTGGCAAGGGAGAACTGGCCGAACGCATCTCGCCGACGGCCACCGTCGAGCTGGCGGGCACGCTGTCCGTCAATGAATGGAACGGGAAGCGCAAGGCGCAAGTCATTGTCCAGGATTTGCGCGTTCCCGAGCGGCAGGTGTTTGACTGGCGCGGACGCACCCCGGCGGACCCGGCCGTCGCGAAATGGCCGGGGTCGGGATTGGGCGAAGCGAACGGGGAACCGGCGCTGTGCGGCGCCCTGTTGTTCCGCGACGGCGACATTCGCCTGCTGCCGGAGACGGAGAGCGCCGGCGCAAGCCGGACCGCCGTCTGGCTGGCCGGGGGAGACGGCAGCCTGAAACCGCTGAACGGGCGTGCCGAAAGCTTGCCGCCCCGCCTGGTGACGCACTTGATGCTGCCCGTCCTGCCGCCGTCCGCGGCATCCGCCCGGTCGGCGCTGGCGAATTTCCCCGCCGCGGAATGCCTGTACGCCGTGCTCGTGGACCCCCATCCGTACCTGTCGGCGGCGTCCGCCGACCGGGAGGCGTTCAAACGGGTGTACGCCGTATTGCTGCAATGGATGCGGGAAGCGCAGGGGCCCGGCAGGGCCGGTGAAATCCCGCTGCCCGTGCCGTCCGCCGTCGCGCGGCTCGGGAAGGCGACGGGATTGACAACGGATACGATCCGATTTATATTGGCTGTGTTTGAACAACTGGGATTTCTGGCCGCTCACGGACATCGGCTCATCGTGGCGGAAGCGCCGGCAAGGAAAGCGCTGGATGAATCTCCCCTGTACCGGGAGAAGGCGTCCCGTGCCGAAACGGAGCGGGTGTTTCTGTACTCCACGGCAGCGGAATTGAAACGGTTCCTGCTGGACGGAGAGATGCCGGAATCCGCCATATCCCCCGCAAAAGCCCAGGAGGGACTGTCATGAATTTGAAGGAATTCATTCGCATCGTACCGGACTTTCCCCATCCCGGAATCAGTTTCAAGGACATCACGACGTTGCTCAAAGAGGGCGGCGCCTACCGGGAAGCGGTCAATCAGTTGAAGGCGCTCGTGGAAGCGTGGGAAATTGACAAAATTGCCGGACCGGAAGCCCGCGGATTCGTCATCGGCGCGCCGCTCGCCTACGCGCTTGGCGTCGGCTTCGTGCCGATCCGCAAGAGCGGCAAACTGCCGGCGGAGTCCATCTCGGCCGGATACGAACTGGAATACGGCAAAGATCAGCTGGCCGTCCACAAAGACGCGATTCAACCGGGAGAACGCGTGCTCATCGCCGACGACTTGCTGGCCACCGGCGGAACGATTTCCACCTGCATCAATCTGGTGGAATCGCTGGGTGGACAGGTGGTGGGCGCAGCTTTCCTGATTGAACTGGCCTATCTGAACGGTCGGGAAAAAATCGGGGACAAGCCGGTCGTCAGCCTGCTGTCCTATGACGAAGAATGATCCGACAGCCGGTCCGGAATTCGACTTCGTGCGTCGCTGCAGGACACCGGAGAACGCGCAAGCGGCCGGCCGGGTGATTCGTGACATGACGCAACAAGCCCGCCATTCGCACGAATGGCGGGTTTTTTGCAACCGGCGGCGGGCGTGCGTCCCATGTCCGGCGCCCGCACCCGGTTTTCCGCCAATCACGCGGGTTTCGACAGTTGACGGGGAAAACCATGAAAGGCATAATGAATAGATAAACCTACGTTGCAGGTGGAAGGGTTCGTTATGGGCATCGAGCAACTGTTGCAAAAAGCTTCCGGTTACATGAAACAATCGGACTTGGAGCGCATCCGGGAGGCTTATGTTTTCGCCGACAAAGCCCACGAAGGCCAGGTGCGCAAGTCCGGCGAACCTTATATTTTGCATCCGCTAGCCGTCGCGGAGATTCTGGTCGACATCCAGATGGACGTCACCAGCATCATCGCCGCGCTTCTTCACGATGTCGTGGAAGACACCACCGTGTCGTTGGACGCGGTAAGGGAGCGGTTCGGGGACAGCTGTGCCAAAATCGTGGACGGCCTGACCAAGCTGGAAAAGATCAAGTTCAAGTCCAAGGAAGAAGCGCAGAACGAAAACTACCGCAAAATGTTCGTCGCCATGGCCCAGGACATCCGGGTCATCCTGATCAAGCTGGCGGATCGCCTGCACAACATGCGAACCCTGAAATACCAGTCGGAAGAAAACCAGCGGCGCATCGCCGAAGAAACGCTGGAAATTTTCTGTCCCATCGCGCACCGGCTCGGGATTTCGACGATGAAATGGGAAATGGAGGACATCGCGCTCCGTTACCTCAATCCCCAGCAGTATTACCGGATCGTCAACCTGATGCAGAAAAAGCGGCGGGAACGGGAAGCGTACATCGACGGCGTCATCGAGGTCATGCGCGAAAAGTTGGCGGAAACCGGCATTGAAGCGGACATTTCCGGCCGGCCCAAGCACATTTACAGCATCTACAAAAAAATGAAAACGAAAGGCAAGCAGTTCAACGAGATTTACGACCTGCTCGCCATCCGCATCATTGTCGCCGACGTGAAAGACTGCTACGCCGCCCTCGGCATCATCCACACGCTGTGGAAGCCGATGCCCGGACGGTTCAAGGATTATATCGCGATGCCGAAGCCAAACATGTACCAGTCGCTTCACACGACGGTCATCGGCCCGAACGGGGAGCCGCTGGAAGTGCAAATTCGCACCCACGAGATGCACCGTACGGCGGAATACGGGATCGCGGCCCACTGGGCGTACAAGGAAGGCACCGTCGTGCCGACCGGCAGCTTCGAGGAAAAGATGAACTGGCTGCGCGAAGTGATCGAACTGCAGCAGGAAACGAAAGACGCGTCGGAATTCATGGAATCGCTGAAAGTGGACTTTTTCTCCGATTCCGTGTTCGTGTTTACCCCCAAAGGGGAAGTCATCGAATTGCCGTCCGGTTCGGTTCCCCTCGATTTCGCCTACCGGATCCATACCGAAGTCGGCAACCGGACGATCGGCGCCAAGGTGAACGGCAAAATCGTGCCCCTCGACCACAAGCTGGCGACGGGCGACATCGTCGAAATTTTGACGAGCAAACATTCGTACGGACCGAGCCAGGATTGGCTGAAAATCGTGCAAACGTCCCACGCCAAGACGAAAATCCGCCAATGGTTCAAGAAAGAGAAGCGGGAAGAATACGTGGCCAAGGGACGGGAGAGCCTGGAGCGGGAAATCCGCCGCCTGGGCCTCGAACCGCCGCAAGTCATGACGGAAGAAGCCATGCAGGAAGTGGCGGGCAAATTCAATTTCAACGACATCGAGGACATGCTTTCCGCCATCGGGCTCGGCGGCATTACCGCCGCCCAGATCTGCACGCGATTGACGGAGAAGCTTCGCAGGGAGGAAGCGGCGGACCAGCCTCCGCAACACCTGATCAAACCGCCTTCCCAGACGGAACGCAAACATCGGGGCAGCCACGGTGTGCGCGTGAAGGGCATCGAAAACCTGCTCGTCCGTTTCGCCCGCTGCTGCAATCCGGTGCCGGGCGACGATATTGTCGGCTACATCACGCGGGGAAGGGGCGTGTCCGTCCACCGGCGGGACTGTACCAATTTCAACTGGGCGAACGAGGAAGACAAGGACCGCATCATCGAGGTGGAATGGGAGGACTCGTCGGAAGCAAGCTACAGCGTGGAAATCGAGGTGGCCGGCCACGACCGGCGCGGCCTGCTGAACGAAGTGCTGCAGGCCATCTCGGAATCGAAAACGAACATTTCGGCCGTCTCCGGCCGTTCGGATAAAAACAAAAACGCCATCATGCACGTGACGATCCAGATCCGCAACACCGACCACCTGCAAAGCGTCGTGGACAAAATCAAGCGGGTCAAGGACGTCTATGCGGTTCAGCGGATCATGCAATAGCCGGCTTTCCCGGACAGGGAAGCGGCCGGCTGACGGGTGTCCGGACCGGGAACGATCCGGCGCGGTCAAAAAAAACGGACGCCGGCCCAGGGGCCGTGCGTCCGCCGTGCATTCGTCGATCGGCTTGCCGGCGCATCCTGCATCTCTTCCTTTTCGGAAGGCGAGATGCGGGGTGCCGTTGCATGGCCGGTCGCGCGCGTGACCGGGATTACAGCAGTTCGGCGCGCAGCTGCTCCGGCGATTTCGGCGACAGGTACGCGAACGGAATGTCGAGCATCGTCTTGGCGCCGGTGACGCCTTCCCGGGCGAAGCGATGGGCGGCGCGGGCGCAGGCGACGAGGACGCTGGCCGTAAATTCCGGATTGCTGCCGAGCTTCAGGTTGAATTCGACGAGTTGTTCCGTGCCCGCCCCGGTTTGCCCGCTGCGCAGCACGATGCCGCCGTGGGGCATGGCCGAATGGTTTGCGCGCAATTCTTCTTCGCTGATGAAATGCACGATCGTGTCATAATCGGCGAAATAGTTCGGCATCGTGACGATGTCCCGTTCGATGCGCGCCTTGTCCGCCCCTTCTTCGGCGACGACAAAGCATTCCCGCAGATGCTTGTCCCGCGTGGACAGTTCCGGCAGCTCGCCGGCGCGCACGCGATTCAACGCTTCTTCCTTCGGAATCGTGTATTGCACGCCTGCCTTGACGCCGGGCACGCGGCGAATGGCGTCGGAATGGCCCTGGCTCACGCCCTTGCCCCAGAAGGTGTACGTTTCGCCCTGGGGAAGCACGGCTTCAAACAGCAACCGGCTGAGGGAAAACAAACCCGGGTCCCATCCGGCGGAAATGACGCTCACGTGGCCGCTCTCGCGGGCAGCCGCATCCACCGCGGCGAAATATTCCGGAATGCGGGCATGGGTATCGAAGCTGTCCACCGTATGGAATTTGGCGGCGAACACCGGGCCTTGCTCCGGAAGGTCGGTGGCCGAACCGCCGCACAGGATCATGACGTCGATCTTGTCCCGGAAGTCGTCCGCGTCGCGCACATGGGCGACTGCCGCTTCCGAGGCGATTTGAATGTCTTGCGGCTCGCGGCGGGTGAACACGGCGACCAGTTCCATATCCCCGTGACGGCGGACGGCGGCTTCCACGCCTCTGCCCAGATTGCCGTATCCGACGATGCCGATTCGTGTCTTTCGCATGGATGATTATCCCCCTGACTGTAAAAAATCTTTATCCAGTATAGCATCCCCTTACACGGGATGATAGATTTTGCCGTCATCGCATTTTTTTATCGGAAAGGTTGGATTTGCTTATCATGCGGTTGGTCATTCAGCGGGTCAAACGCGCCTCCGTTACGGCGGACGGCGTTCTGACGGGAGAAATCGGACACGGTTTTGCCGTCCTGGTCGGCGTCACCCATGGCGACACCCGGGAAGATGCCCGTTACTTGGCGGAGAAAACGGCCCATTTGCGGGTATTTGAAGACGATCAGGGCAAAATGAACCGTTCGCTGCTCGACGTCGGCGGCGCGGTGCTGTCGGTGTCGCAATTTACGCTGTACGGGGATTGCCGCAAGGGCCGGCGGCCGAGTTTCGCCGCGGCGGCGCGACCGGAAGAAGCGGAGCGGATTTACGAAGCGTACAACGAATCTTTGCGGGAATTCGGGGTCGTTGTGGCCACCGGCAAGTTCGGCGCCATGATGGATGTCGATCTCGTCAATTGGGGCCCGGTGACGCTGATCGTGGACAGCAAGGGATAACCGGCGGCCGCCGGAACCGGCTTGCGGGATGCGAGGCGGGTTGCATCCGCCGGTGAGGCGGAAAGAAACGAACGGATGAACAAGCGTGTAAAGCTTGCCGGAACGGGGGAAACTGAGGGGCAAAGCGGTTTTCCGGCAAGGAGGATCTTTATGCGGATTTCGACGGCGGTTTGGCTCAGCCAAACCGCGGGCACCGGCGATGCCGCCCTGATCGGCAGGGAGGAGCGGCCGGAAGGCAAAGCCGGTTCGGCCTGGACACACAGCGCGGACGGGCGCCGGCCGCCGGGCGGTCCGAGGGGAAGCCGTTGATTCGCTTTCCCTTCCGGAAGGGGGCCCGGCAAACGGAGGATCCGGGAAAGAAGCGGGAGAGGATGAGAGGGTTGGAAATCAGAGTTGGTGGGGTGGAGGCGGATTTTGCGCAGGCAGTCCGGAATGTGGTCCGCCTTTTTTACGATGAACCGGAAATCCGGTTTGACGAGCGGGAAGGGGTCGAAGCGGAAGCGGCCCGGCCGGATGGCGAAACGATCGGCGGGTTCGCGGCTTGTCCTGCGGAAACCGGCGATGCGTCCGGAGCGGACATCCGGATCGGACTGCCGGACGGCACGGTGCTGTCGGAGCGGTGGCATCCGCCCGCCGACCGGGACGAGCGGCGCCGCGGCACCCTCAAGGTTGTGCTTCGCCTGCTGGAAGCCCACACCGGCATTCGCCAGCCGTGGGGCATCCTGACCGGCGTCCGGCCGACGAAGCTGGCCCACCGCAAACGGCTGGCCGGGATTCCCCGCGAGGAAGCGGACCGGCAATTGGCGGAAGAGACGCTGATCGTGCCGGAGAAAATCCGGCTGATGCAATCCATCGTCGACCGGCAGTTGGCGGCGCTGCCCGATTTGTACGCGTTGAATCGGGAAGTGAGCGTATACATCGGCATTCCGTTTTGTCCGACCAAATGCGCCTACTGCACGTTTCCGGCCTACGCGATCGGCAGCAGGCAGCATTCCGTCCCTTCGTTTCTCGAAGGGCTCCATTACGAGATGCGGCAGATCGGCCGCTGGCTAAAGGAGAACGGCGTCGGCGTCACCACGGTCTACTTCGGCGGAGGAACGCCGACCAGCATCACGGCGGAGGAAATGGACGCGCTGTACCGGGAACTCCATGAGTCGTTCCCGATGGACCGGGTGCGGGAAGTGACGGTGGAGGCGGGCAGGCCGGACACGATTACCCGGGAGAAGCTTTCGGTTTTGAAAAAGTGGAACATCGACCGGATCAGCATCAATCCGCAATCGTACATCCAGGAGACGCTCGACGCCATCGGTCGCCACCATACGGTGGAAGAGACGATCGAAAAGTTTTGGCTCGCCCGCGAGATGGGGATGGACAACATCAACATGGACCTCATCATCGGGCTTCCCGGAGAAACGCGGGAGTCGCTTGCCCATTCCCTGGCGGAAACCGGCAAACTGATGCCGGAGTCGTTGACGGTGCATACGCTGTCGTTCAAACGCGCCTCGGAGATGACGCGCAACCGGGACAAATACCCGGTGGCGGGCCGGGAGGAAATTGCGGCGATGATGGAGCTGGCCAGCTCCTGGTGCGCGGAACGCGGGTACGTGCCCTATTACCTGTATCGCCAGAAAAACATTCTCGGCAACCTGGAAAACGTGGGATATTGCCGTCCCGGCCGGGAGAGCCTTTACAACATCATCATCATGGAAGAGATGCAGTCGATCGTCGGCCTGGGAAGCGGCGCGTCGAGCAAGTGGGTCCATGCGGAGTCGGGCGAAATCGGGCGATACGCGAATCCGAAGGATCCGAAAGCCTACATGGATCACGTCCGTACGGCCACGGAAGCCAAACTGGCGGCGCTGGAATCGCTGTTCGGCGAACGGAGCAAGGCCGGCGCGGCGGCAAAGTAAACACACAAAAGCGGCAGTTCATGCATGTGGACTGCCGCTTGTCATGTTCAAATGCCGTCGCCGGCCGCGGAACCGTCGTCCGCGCCCTCTTCCGCGGCTTCTTCGGCATCGGCTTCCGGTTCGGTGTCGCCGCCCGCGTCATCTTCCGGGGCGGCATCGTCGTCCGCTTCCTCGCCGGAAACTTCGCCGTCGCCGCCTTCGTCTGCCGGGCTTTCGCCGTCTTCGACCGCATCGCCGGAATCGGCCTCTTCGCCTTCGGCGTCGCCCGCGTCTTCGCCGCCGTCGTCTCCGCCGGCTGCATCGTCAGCCCCGTCGTCCGACGCTTCGCCGGCTTCCTCTGTGCCATCCGATCCGTCGTCTTCCGCGTCGCCTTCTTCGTCCGTTGCTTCGTCCGCGTCCTGACCGTCGCCGGCGTCTTCCTCCGGCGCGCCGTCATCCCCGGTTTCGTCCCCGGTCACGTCCCCGCCGTCACCGTCTTCTTCCGCGGATGCGGTCTCGTCCCCGGCTGCCCGGATTTCCAGGCTCGCCGCATCGGGAGCGGCCTCGTCTGCGATTGTTTCCGCTGCCGGTTCCGCTTGCGCCTGTTCCGCCGCGATGCGTTCTTCCTGAAGTTGCCCGTCAATTGCTCCGCTCGTCATGTTCCATCCCTCCATATCAATGTAAGGCAAGCCGCCTTCACTAAAAAGATATGAGGGCTTTTCCATTCTATGCCGGTGGCGTGCGAGAAAACGCTTCAGAAATTGTAATCTCTTTGTAATCCGTTTTTCATCGTTTGTTAATGTAACGGGTCTATAATCAAAATCGACCCCCTTTTGATTGATATAGATCCCTTAAACCTGCAATGGACATTGCGGGTTTCTTTCTTTTTGGCGGGGGTTTGTGTTATGGTTATGGGTACACGAGACTACCATTGCCGGAAACGGGGAGGAGCCCGAAATGCCGTCCGCACAAGCACAATCCTTCATCAGAAGCATCGCCGTCCTGTTGGTTTCCCTGGCGCTCTTGCTGTCCGCGTGCGGGAAAGATGACGGGGCGAACGTAGCGGCGCTCCAGCCGTCCGACCCGGCGCCGGAACAGACGGACGCGGCCGGTGACCCGATTCCCGAACCGCCGGTTCCGAATCCATCCGCTCCGGCCGAAGGACAAGCCGCTTCACCGGAAGAGGCGGACAAGCCGGAGGGGGATGTTCCCGCCAAACCGGAATACACGGTGCCGGAGAACAGCTATGAAGCGGTCGAGGTTGTCGCCGAGCCGGCCTCCATTACCGTATTGGTCAACAAGAAGTATGCCTTGCCGAAAGAGTACGTCCCCGATGATCTTGTCGAACCGGACGTGCCGTTCATTTTCAAGGAAAAGCTGGAGAAGCGCAAAATGCGCAAGGAGGCGGCGGAAGCGCTGGAGGCGCTGTTTGCGGCGGCGAAGGAAGACGGCGTCCTGCTCGCCGGCGTGTCCGGCTACCGTTCCTACGAGACGCAGAAGGGGCTTTACAACACGTACGTCCAAAGGGACGGGCAGGCGGCAGCCGACCGGTACAGCGCGCGGCCTGGTCACAGCGAACATTCGACCGGACTGGCGATGGACGTGTCGGGCATCGACGGCAAATGCGCGGCCACCGATTGCTTCGCGAACACGCCGGAAGCGAAGTGGCTGGCCGAGCACGCGTACGATTACGGGTTCATCATCCGGTATCCCGAGGGGAAGGAAGACATCACCGGCTACAAATACGAGCCGTGGCATTTGCGTTATGTCGGCGTGGACGTGGCCCGGGAAATCCGGGATCTCGGCGTGACGCTGGAGGAATACTTTGCGATGAAAGGCGCTGCCGTTGCGGCGGGATCGCCGGGCGGGGCGGGTGTTTCCGGTGCGGCCGGCGCGGAGGCCGGCGCATCGGGACCGTCGTCCGAGGCGGGCGATGCCGGAGCGAACGGATCGGATTCTGCCGGGGAGGCCGCGACTGACGGCGGAGCTTCCGACGGAGCGGCCTCCGCTCCGGCCGCCGGTGACAGCGCTTCCGGAACCGCCGAAACGTCGGATTCCGGTCCTTTCGACGCGGTGCCTGCCCCGTCATCCGGCATGAACGGCGCCGGGAAGCAAGGGGCGGATGCTGCCGGATCGGCCGGCGAGGATGCCGGCGCATCGGGGACGTCGGCCTCGGCGGGCGTTTCCGGTGAACCGGAGCCGATCGAATGACCGGGAACCCCAGCCGCGTTGGAAAGCCGTCGCAAGTCCGGGGAGAAAACGCCTTGTTTTGCGGCCATGTTCCCTTGTTTTCATGAAATTTCATCCAACAAGCGTTCGCTTCCGATGCGGGAAAGGGATCCGTCCGCGATCGGATTGCACGAAACGACGGCAGCATGCGAAAAGAAACGCGGAACCCCCGTTTCCCGGCGCAGGCCCGGCCGGCTTGACTTTTGCCGTCGCTTGATATTACAATCGTGACTAATGAAAAAGACGATTCGACGATGGGATGCAGTAATCCGGACCCAGAAGCCCCAGAGAGGGAAGCCTTCGGCTGCGAGCTTCCCGCCGATGACCGGATGAAGAACCTCCCGGAGAACTTGCGGTGAACCCCGCGTTTCGTGTACGGGACGGCCGGCACGGACGGGGCAAGTAGCCGCAGGCGCGAAGCGGGCGTTATCCGCACGAGAGAGCGAAACCGGTGTTGGCCGTCGGACGGCAGCCGCGTCTGCCGCAAGCGAAGGTTGTCGGATGCCGGACATCGGCGTCAGCCTGCGGCGGCGTTTCCGGAAACCGCGGACGGCGGGCAGAGCGAAGGTTTCGAATGCGGGTGGCACCGCGGGTGTGATTGTGACAGACAATCCCTCGTCCCAGGCAAACAACGTCCTGGGCGGGGGATTTTTCAGTTGAAGGAGGGGTGGATATGTGCGCGTTTCAAAAACCGAAAGGCACCGAGGATTTGCTGCCGGGCACCGTGGAAAAATGGCGGCACCTCGAAGAAAAGGCGCGGGATTTGTGCGCGAGGTTCAATTACCGGGAAATCCGCACGCCGATTTTCGAGCAGACGGAACTGTTCCGCCGCGGCGTCGGCGAAACGACGGACATCGTGGAGAAAGAAATGTACACGTTCCCGGACAAAAGCGGCCGCAGCATGACGCTTCGCCCGGAAGGGACGGCCGGCGTCGTCCGTTCCTATGTGGAAAACAAGCTGTACGCCGACCAGGACGTGCACAAGCTGTTCTACATCGGGCCGATGTTTCGCTATGAACGGTCCCAGGCCGGCCGGCAGCGGCAGTTTCACCAGTTCGGCGTGGAGGCGATCGGTTCCGCCGATCCGGCCCTTGACGCCGAAGTGATCGCCCTCGGATACGAATTTTTCCGGGAAGCCGGCATCCGGGACGTGACGGTGGAAATCAACTCCGTCGGCACCCCGGAAATCCGCGCGGCGTTCCGCGCCAAACTGTTGGCGTTTCTCGAACCGATGAAGGACGAGCTGTGCGACGACTGCCGGCGGCGGATGGACCGAAATCCGCTGCGGGTGCTCGATTGCAAGACGGACCAGGCGCGCTTCGCGGAGGCGCCTTCCATCCTGGACAGCCTGGACGAAGCGTGCCGGGATCATTTTGAACAAGTGAAAACATACCTGACGGAGATGGACATCCCGTACCGGATCAACCATCGGCTCGTCCGCGGGCTCGATTACTACACCCATACCGCCTTTGAATACAAAGCGGCGGGCATCGGCGCCATCGACACGATCGGCGGCGGCGGCCGCTACAACGGGCTCGTGAAGGACATCGGCGGCCCGGACCAGCCGGGCATCGGGCTCGGCATCGGCCTGGAACGGGCTCTGCTGCTGCTGGAAGCCCAGCAGGCCGAAACGCCGGGTGCGCGTCCCGTCGACGTGTATTTGGTGGCGATGGGAGACGCGGCGCAACAGGCGCTGCCCAAGTTGCTGCTCACCCTCAGGCGGCAGGGCATCGCCGCGGAAATGGATTACCTCGGGCGCAAGATGAAAGGGCAGCTCAAGGCGGCCGACCGCCATCAGGCGAAATACGCCGCCATCCTCGGCGAGGACGAGCTCATCGCCGGCGCCATCACGCTGAAAGAAATGGCAACGGGCGAGCAGGCGTCCGTGCCGCTTGCCCATTTTGCACAAGAACTGGCGGAACGCCTGGCCCGTTCCGCGGGATGAACGAAGGGAGTCGAAACACATGCTGTTGAAAACCCATCATTGCGGTACGCTCTCCAAAGCGGATGTCGGCAAGGAGGTCATCCTGAACGGATGGCTGCAGCGCCGGCGGGATTTGGGCGGCGTCATCTTCATCGATTTGCGGGACCGCAGCGGAATCGTGCAAATCGTGTTTGACCAGGACATTTCGAAGGAAGCCTTCGAACTCGGCGACAAAGCCCGCAACGAGTACGTGCTGGCGGTGCGCGGCACGGTGGTCGAGCGGGATCCGGAAACCGTCAACCCGAACCTGGCGACGGGCGACATCGAGGTGCGGGTGAAGGAACTGGAAGTGCTCAATTCGGCGAAAAACCCGCCCTTTTTCATCGAAGACGGGATCGACACGGACGAAATGCTCCGTCTGAAATACCGCTATCTGGATTTGCGCCGGCCGGAGATGCAGAAGACGCTGATGCTCCGCTCGAAGGCGGCGAAACTGATCCGCGATTTTCTCGACAACGAAGGGTTTGTCGAAATCGAAACGCCGATCCTGACCAAAAGCACGCCGGAAGGCGCCCGGGATTACCTGGTGCCGAGCCGCGTCCATCCGGGCGAGTTTTTCGCCCTGCCGCAATCGCCGCAAATCTACAAACAGCTTCTGATGGTCAGCGGCATGGAACGGTATTACCAGATCGCCCGCTGCTTCCGGGATGAAGATTTGCGGGCCGACCGGCAGCCGGAGTTCACCCAGGTGGACATCGAAGTGTCGTTCATGAACCGCGACCAGCTGCTCGGGATGATGGAACGGATGGTGGCCCGCCTGTTCGAGGAGACGATCGGCGTCCGCGTCGAAACGCCGTTCCAGCGTCTGACGTATGCCGAGGCGATGGGCAAATACGGTTCGGACAAACCGGATTTGCGGTTCGGACTGGAACTGGTGGACGTGACCGATCTGGCGGCAAACAGCGGCGTCCAGGTGTTCCACACGGTGGCGGCGAAGGGCGGCCAGGTGAAGGCGATCAACGCCAAAGGCTGCGGCAACTGGCCGCGCAGCAAAATCGACGAGCTGGAGCCGTTCGCCAAACGGTTCGGCGCCAAAGGGCTGGCCTGGATCCAGGTGAAGGAAGGCGAATTCCGCGGGCCGATCGTGAAATTTTTCAAGGAAGGCGAAGTGGAGGCGCTGCGCGAGCGTCTCGGCGCGGAAGAAGGCGACCTGCTCCTGTTCTCCGCCGACAAGCCGAAGGTGGTCGCCGACGTGCTCGGCAACCTGCGGCTCAAGATCGGCCGCGACCTCGGCCTGATCAACGAAAGCGAGTACAAGTTCGCCTGGGTGATCGATTTCCCGCTTCTCGAATATGACGAAGAGCAGAAACGGTATGTGGCCCTCCACCATCCGTTCACCCGTCCCGTGGACGAGGATGTGGCCCTGTTCGACAGCGATCCGGGCAAAATCCGCGCCCAGGCCTACGACCTGGTGCTGAATGGCTATGAAGTGGGCGGCGGATCCATGCGGATCTACAAGCGCGACGTGCAGGAGAAAATGTTCCAGGCGCTCGGGTTCAGCCCGGAAGAAGCCCGCGAAAAGTTCGGTTTCCTGCTGGAGGCGTTCGAATACGGCACGCCGCCGCACGGCGGCATCGCCTTCGGTTTCGACCGGCTCATCATGCTGCTTTCCGGCCGCAACAATCTGCGGGAAACGATCGCGTTTCCGAAAACGGCCAGCGCCACCGACCTGCTCATGGACGCGCCGTCGCCCGTCGACTTCAAGCAGCTTGAAGAACTGTCGATCCGGCTGGCGCGGCGGGCGGAAGTTTGACGCGAAATCCGGCCATCATCGGGGGAGGAACAGCGAATCGTGTTGCACCAGTTTTCGCGCAATGAGCTGGCCATCGGCAAGGAAGGCCTTGCCGCGATGCGGCAAAGCACGGCGGCCGTGCTCGGCATCGGCGGCGTCGGCTCCTTCGCGGCGGAGGCGCTGGCCCGCTCCGGCATCGGGCGGCTCATTCTGATCGACAAAGACGTGGTGGACATCACCAACATCAACCGGCAAATCCATGCGCTTCTTTCCACCGTCGGCCAGCCGAAGGCCGATTTGATGAAGGAGCGGATCCGGCAAATCAATCCGGAATGCGAAGTCGTCTCGCTGAAAATGTTCTATACGGAAGAAACGTGCGAGCAGGTTTTCGCCCACGCGCCGATCGACTATTTTCTGGACGCGTCGGATACGATCACGTACAAGATCCATCTGATCAAGGAATGCCTCAGGCGCGGCATCCCGGTCATCTCGAGCATGGGCGCCGCCAACAAGATGGACCCGACCCGGTTCCGGGTGGCGGACATATCCGAAACGAGCGTCGATCCGATCGCCAAAGTCATCCGCAAAAAACTGCGCAAAGGCGGCATCGCGAAAGGCGTCAAGGTGGTGTTTTCCACGGAACCGCCGATCAAGCCCCGGGAAGACGTGACGCAGGCGATCGTGCCGGAAAACGCGCCTGCGATCCGCAAGGCGCAAATGCCGCCGTCCAGCAACGCCTTCGTGCCGTCCGTGGCGGGACTGATCATGGCAAGCGTCGTGGTACGGGACATTCTGGACAAGCACGGCGTCGTCGTGCCGCGGGTGCCGCATTGATCCGGCGGCCGGCATGCCCCTTGTCCGGCAGGCCGCCGCAAATGCGGGGCGAAGCCGGGCAGGGGGAAGCCGCGTCTGCCCGCCGGACCGCCGGCCGCCGCGGAAAGCGCCTCCGCGCCGCCGCAAGCCGTGTATTCGACAAACCCGGCGGCGGTGCAGTATAGTGAAATCATGACGAGGACGGAAAGTTTGCGGTCCGCTGCGGCGGATTGTAAACTTTTCCTTTTGTGCGGAGCGTGAGAGCGATGGAGATGGATTTGTTTTCGGTGGCAGCCGGGGAGCGGGAACGGCGGGCTCCCCTGGCGGACCGCATGCGGCCGCGCACCCTGGATGAGTTCATCGGCCAGGAACATCTGGTGGGCAAGGGGAAGCTGCTGCGCCGCATGATCGAAGCGGACCGGGTCACGTCGATCATCCTGTACGGGCCGCCCGGCACGGGCAAAACGACGCTGGCGCACATCATCTCCCGGCAGACGAACGGCGAATTTGTGCGACTGAATGCGGTGGAAGCTTCGGTGAAAGACGTGCGCGACGTGATCGACAGGGCGCGGGACAACATGGATCTGTACGGAAAGAAGACGATCCTGTTCCTGGACGAGGTGCACCGCTTCAACTCCGCCCGGCAGGACTCGCTGCTGCCCGCCGTCGAGCAGGGGCTCGTCGTGTTCATCGGCGCCACCACGGAAAATCCGTTCCACTATGTGAACGGCGCTTTGCTGTCCCGGTCCACGCTTTTTCAACTGGAGCACGTGCGGGAAGAGCATGTGCTGGAAGCGTTGCGGCGGGCGCTGTCCGACGGGGAGCGGGGGCTTGGCGGCATCCGGACCGAGGTGGCCGAAGAGGCGCTCCTGCACATCGCGAAGGTGGCCGGCGGGGACATCCGGCGGGCGCTCGGCGCCCTCGAACTGGCCGTGCTGACGACGCCGCCCGATGCGGACGGCACCGTGCGGGTGACGCTGAAGGAAGCGGAAGAATCAATCCGCCGCCCGACGGTGAAAGCCGACGAGTCGACCCAATATGACGTGCTGTCGGCGTTTCACAAAAGCGTGCGGGGTTCCAGCGACGCCGCCCTGTTCTGGTTTTTGTACGCCGTCGAAAAACTCGGCATGGACCCGATGGTGTTCCTGCGCCGGCTCATCGTCGCCTGCAGCGAAGACATCGGTCTGGCCAATCCCCAGGCGATGCTGCAGGCCGTCGCCGCCCACGAAGCGTACCGGCGCATCGGCTGGCCGGAGGCGAAATACAACATCGCCCAGGCGATCCTGTTCGCGGTGGAAAGCCCGAAATCGAACGCCGTTGCCGGCGCCATCGAACGGAGCATGGCGGCCATCGAGCGGGTGCGCCGGGCCGAAGTGCCGCACCATTTGCGCGACGCCCATTATGCCGGAGCGAAACAGCTCGGCCACACCGGCTACAAATACCCCCACGACTATCCCGGGCATTACGTGGAACAGCAATATTTGCCCGATGAGCTGAAGGATGCGTTTTTTTACGAAGCGACGGAGCAGGGGATGGAAGAGCGCATTCGCGCCAACCAGCTTCGCCGCAGGAAAAGGGATTGAGAACAGCGGCTTGACAGCTGTTTTCCTTTTCGCATAATATATACCAATACGGGTATAGGTAATTTGATGTTGATGGCCTGCGAGGAGTCAAGGAGGTTGAAACCGATGGGTGTCATGCATGTCGATTCCCGTTCTTTTCATCAGGTGATCCAATCCGGCAAGCCGGTGCTGGTCGATTTCTGGGCGCCCTGGTGCATGCCGTGCCGCATGATTGCGCCGATACTGGATGAAGTGGCCGCCGCTGCCGGAGACCGGGCGATCGTCGCCAAACTGAACGTGGACGACCACCCGGACATCGCCCGGGAAATGCAGATCCGGGGCATTCCGACGCTGAAACTGTTCAAAAACGGAAGTGCCGTGGCAACCGTTGTCGGCCTCCAGTCGAAAGAAAGCCTGATGAACATGCTGAAACTTTACGCTTGACCAAAACGGCTCGGAAGGAAGGAATCCGCCAGATGATCAAGGAAATCTCCGCATTCGAACTGAAAAACAGGATGGCGACCGGGGAATCGCCGAACATCCTGGACGTGCGGGAAACCTCCGAATTCCGGGAGGGACACATCCCGGGCGCACTGAACATCCCTGTCAACCTGATTCCGGTCATGACCGACCAAATCGACAAAAACAAGTCGTGGTATGTGATCTGCCTGAGCGGCGGAAGGAGCGCGGCAGCGGTTCAATACCTGTCGGCTTTGGGTTGGGACGCAACCAACGTGGCAGGGGGCATGAGCATGTGGACCGGAGAAATCGAATCGGGAATGCCCGCATCCCGGGAGAAACCGCGAAACGGCGGCGATCCGGAAAGGACATGAACGGCATGTACGATGACGACCTTCGCAAACGATTGAGACGGATCGAAGGGCAGGTGCGGGGCGTGCTGAACATGATCGAGCAGGAAGCCCCGTGCAAAGAGGTGGTCACCCAGCTGTCGGCGATCCGCAGCGCGGTGGACCGTTCGATCGCTTGCATCGTGGCCGCCAATCTGGAGCAATGCCTGCTGGAACAGGAGCCGGGCAGCAAGGAGCGATCCCGGCTCGTGCAGGAAGCCATCGAACTGTTGATCAAGAGCCGTTAGCCCGATCGGGTTGGTGTACGGCGAGACGGGCCGGATGCCATTGCGGCGATCGCGCACGAAAAAACCCCGGTCCGTGAATCGGACCGGGGTTTTTCGCTGTACGCCCGGCATGGGCGTCATCTCTACGGTGAAAGTCCGGAATGGGGGCTGGCGAGCGCCTACCATTAGCCGAGGGCAAGGGTGTCGGTCGCGAGGCCGAATCTGAAGGAAGCCGGAG